>Ga0222714_10001151_pt1 | contig 29948 bp, 30 predicted proteins | sample C33_3DmetaG_FD_165048 | JGI IMG/M metagenome (GOLD analysis project Ga0222714, IMG submission 165048) | Estuarine water microbial communities from San Francisco Bay, California, United States - C33_3D | ecosystem: Environmental > Aquatic > Marine > Unclassified | place: USA: California... | reverse complement strand
AGGAGCCGCAGCAACATCAAGTACCCAATCATGCGGTTGAATGTGCATCGTTTCAACCACCGCCATCGCAGAAGGTTCTTGCAGATAAAACATTCCCGCATGATGAAAGGGATGATGGCCGAGTTTTTCATCCACATAAAACCCAAGTGGGGACCAAGGAATTGGTTTTAAAGAAGTTAAAAAAGAAGGGGGGAGAGGTTTTTGAGGATTCGTTCTTAACCCCTTCCATGGGGGTCGATCGGATAGTTCAAGATAGTGCTCGTACAACGAGGGTAATTCGTGACGAACACGTTGAAGAAAAAGTGGGGGTAGTTGTTTATTCACGAACAAATGTTACGTTCAATTTAACATCTGCAACTTGGGAAATAGTTTCATGAATAGAGCAATATTTTGCCCCCAATTCTGCGGATCGGCGCAAACCTTCTTCATCCGTTCCTCCGACAATGGTGAAATCCATCACCACTTCTTGGAGGGTGGCCGGTACCGCATCCCGTTTGACACCATTGATTACAATATTAGCGCGATTAAATTGAAGACGCTTTTTATTAGCCACACTTAAAAAGGTTGCATAAAAGCATGATCCCAGGGCAGAAAATAAAAGATGGTAAGGTGCCATCCCATCGGGTTGTTGACCAATAGCTACACGCCCCGATGGCGACGTAGCTGATCCGACAAATGTATTGGCAAATTCAAGTTGAATCGTATCTTGTTTCATAATGTATACCTCGCGTTTTATTTTAAACAAAAGCGAGGGCATTTGCTATGATGAGACTTGAGGTTATGATGCGATTAAAAAACTTACCTTTATCCAGCTTCCCCTTTCAAACACAAGAGCATGTTCGCTACCGTGATACTGACCGACAAGGTCATGTCAACAACACGGTGTTTGGAACCTACTTTGAAACAGGACGTGTTCGCCTGCTTTATGAACCCAATCAAAGCTTCCTAGAAGGTCTTTCAACCTTTGTGGTGGTCAAAATAACCATGGAACTTTTAGGAGAAATACATTGGCCCGATACCGTCGATATTGGCGTGGGTATTCTACGGATAAACGCCACTAGTTTAATCATTGGAAGTAACCTTTATGTTCGTGGTCAAATTGTTGCCTCTAGTGAAGTGACGGTTATGCACGTGAATGCTCAAGAGAAAAAAGTCGAACCATTGCCAAAAAATTTATGTGAAAAATTCGCGTCTTATTTGTTATTATTGCCCTAAAGGAGTCCATCATGAAATCAAATGAAGAATATCGCCGCCAAGCCTATGATACCGTCAAGAAAAACTTATGGGATATCCTACTCCCACTGATCATTTTTTCAATTGTTACTGGGGTCTTAAGCCAAGTCGCCGGAATTTTTGCGCCACAATTTGATAACACTGTCTTTCCTCCTGTAGAAATAAATCCAGGAAATCCTCCGGTTTATTCGCTATTTAATTTTATTATTTTTGTTGTTTCTACGTATATTGCCTTTTCTGTGCTTCACCTCTTCATTCAAGTGGCAAAAGATCAAAAACCCGAGTTAGAAGATGTGTTATTAAAAGGGCTGAAAGAACAGCCTATCAACGCCCCTATTCTTACCTTCTTAACAAGTTTATTTGTTGGTTTGTGGTCCTTATTATTCATTATTCCTGGTATTGTAAAAAGCTATGCATATAGTTTGGGCACCCTCATTCTTATGCAAGATAAAGACATTCGTGTAACGGATGTTTTAAATAAATCTCAAGAATTAATGCGCGGGAAGAAAATGCAATTATTCCTTCTTGATCTCAGTTATTTTGGTTGGTATTTATTATCACTTTTCACGTTAGGTATTTTACTCATTTGGGTTGTGCCACGTCATCAAACTGCGCGCACACTCTTCCTACTTGACGCTTACGAACAACGATAAATCGTATTCGCATAACCACCAATGAAACACGTCTCGCTTGGGGAACGACTACGTCAATTACGTGTTTCCCGTAAATTATCACAAAAAGAACTCGCTAAAGCCCTTTTTGTCCAGCACACCACCATTAGTAATTGGGAAAAAGATGTTCGGAAAATAAATCTCGAACAACTTCAACAAATTGCAACGTATTTTAACGTTGAGCTCCCCTATTTCCAACATGGTGAGCCAACCTCTCCCGTCCACAGAATAAACAAACCTGCAACCTGGATTGCGGGTGTTTCTATCGCTTCCATTGTTTTAAGTTTTGCCGCATTACTTTTGGTCAGTCGTACAAGCCCTACCGTCCCGCTTGAATCCTGCTATGGCCAAGAGGATTGTGAGTTTATTGATGATCCTTCTATTGTTAACGAGCTTACTGAACGTAGTATTACCGGGGGCATTATGACGAATGTCGAGCTCAATTTGGTGTACGCATTGATGGATCAATATGTGTGGCGTAACAATGAGACGACAAACACAATACCTCGCAAACAATATGTGGAAAAAGTCTTAGATTCCATGAATTTTGATTTTGGCTTTCATGCTTCCGCCCTTCATGATGCGATGTATCAATATTTTTTATCCGAACGTGTCATTAAAACCTATGAATATCTTGATTTTGCTTCTGTGAATGAAGAAAACAAGCAACTTATTATCCGCAACAACATCAAATATGTGATGTATAAAACAGGGGATGATACGTTTAGTTATGAAGTATTTGATCCTTCGTTTGTGTATCGCTATGATATCGACTTATCCTTAGAAACGATCTATGGTGGCGATCAAGCGCTTGTTAAACAGGTTGAAGCAGCGATTGATGCCCTCTTATTTAGTACCTATAATCGACCGATGGAGGATAATGCCCATTATTGGTATTTTGAAAATCTTATCGCCTCGGAGCATTCTTATTTTGTCACGTACCGCGAAGAGAAAGCTAATCAAAATCCTGCCATGGTTCAACTTTTCACGTTAAATCATCAAACAGGGGAAGTATATACCTTTGAATCGTATTTTTCGTTCCAACAAATCACGTTGTTTTTCTCCGATAAAAGTGACTTCTTCTTTTATCCTTTTCCACCGGATGCACCGATTGCATTCGTGGATTTACCAACGCTTATTCCCCAACTCACCATGGATGATTTAAATCCTCAATTTATTGAAGGAGGCTATTCTTTAGCTGCCTTTCAAATGTTCTTTGACGAGGAATTTAGCATGTTTCCTTTTGTGGAACTTAATGAAACGATTACGGCTTTAAAGGAAGCACGAGTTTAGTACGAAAACCACGCGATTCGTAGTAGGATTCGGCGCCATTGTGGTAAACAAAGATATGATCATAGCGGCGGTCCATAAATAACGCCCCACCTTTTTGTCGTAAAACATCCGGGGTTTGAATCCAGCTCGAGGTTTTTTGATCCACCGGAACCAGTGATTGTAAATACCATGTGTCTTCTTCATCAAGTAAAGTGACACCCATACTTTTGACCATTGCTTCGACCGATGATTTTGGTTTATATTCCTTACGTGAATGCCACGCGGCTTCATCAAAGCACAAACTTCGACGGCCTTTAGGAGATTCGGCGCACGTGTCCATAAACGTCGCACCATCTTTTTCGATTTTAACAACCGCAGGTTCCCCTTGAGACACTTCCATCGCTTCAAGCTTCTTGAGTGCGTCGGGTTGTTTTTCTAACGCGTGATATATGGGAAGAAGTTCTTCCTCATTAAAAAACGTTTCTGATCGTTTTATGATGGTTTCTAAAAGTGTTTTTGACATACATTAATCCTTCTTTGTGATTTTATACGGTTTGCCTTGGTGATCATAAGTTGTCCATGTTCCCACGGGATTTCCTTTTTCAAAGTAACCCGACCGCTTAAGGGTGCCGTCGATTCGGAACCAACGCCAGTATCCTTCGGGTTGCCCATCTAGTATCCTACCAATCGACCAGATGGTTTTTCCACTTGCGTGATACTTGATCGTTTCTCCGTATTCGTTCACACAACTTGGTTTCTTCACCATACTTCGATTATACTCTTATTAATGATGAAAAAAGCGGTTTTTTTAGACCTCGACAACACTCTACTGCCCATTGATGAAGCATTGTTTTATCGACTTTATTTCGGAGAATTAGGCCGTTATTTTGCCCCGCTTGGTATCAATCCAAAATTTCTCATTGATGCGATTTTACAAGGAACCGCCGCGATGCGGGCTAATACCTCTTCAAAAACAAATTTAGACATGTTTTGGGAAACATTTTCGATCCATTTACCGCAAGAAACACCGTTCGTTCAATCGCATTTAAAAACGTTTTACACGACAAGATTTCTCGAAGTTAAAAAATCCGCTTCCTTGGATGCTCGTTCGGTTCAACTCATTTCCCATTTCAAACAAAAAGGCCTGCGACTCATCCTTGCCACCAATCCGTTATTTCCTGCGCTTGCAACCCATCAACGCGTCGCATGGGCGGGTCTGGATGTTGCCATGTTTGAAAAAATTACGACGATGGAAAATGCCAAACGTTGTAAACCCAATCCCGACTACTTTATCGAATTAATGAAAGAAGCCAATGTTACAGCAAGTGAAGTCCTCATGATTGGTAATGATTGGATTGAAGATACGGCCGCCACCCGTGCGGGTATAAAAACCATCATTGTTTTGGACCACGCGATGAAAGAAAAACCCACGGACATCACTTGTGAATCGATGACAATGGATCACCTCTTATTACATATCGATGCTATGCTTGAAAATAATCAATAATCGCCTGGATTGTCTTGATAGAAGTCGTAAGATTTTCATCACGATGACTAACATGGACAAAGAGAATCATCCATTCGGGAAACGCACTCAGCATGCGGTAATAAAGATCATTACACACATACGTTCCTGCATGAAAACTATGGTTGAAAACAACGTCTTTTTCGGATAAGAATTTGGCTAAGTTCTCAATAGGAATGAGGGAGGTTCTCGAGGTGGGTCCACCTTTTAAAATCGGCGTTAATTCTGGTTGATATCCCTTATTATCAGGGATGCGTGCATGCATCATATTCATCGCGATATGTTCGATCCGCGGGCTTGCATCTCCTGCCTCCCCTAAACAAATCACCACATCGGGTTGAATCGTTTCTACATGTTTTTTAAGCTGCTCAAAGCCATGTTGAAATTCTACCGGTAATATGACTTTATGAAGATGGCTTCCATGAACGTGGTTTAAAACGACCATTGTTTGATTCGTCAATCGTTTTTCAAAGGGTTCAAAGGCAGAAATTAAAAGTGATTTAGACATATTCCTATTATACGGATGAAACAAAATAAAAAGCACGCGGTTTCCTACGTGCTTTTATTATTATAACAGGAAGTAATTAAAGAATGATGAGCGCGTAGACGAGAATTAGGACACCAAGAATGGCCCAGACGATGCGTAAAAATTTTCTAAACATACGTATTATTCTCCTTTACGAATTTCAATTCGGCGTAATAATCGTTGTTTACGACCGATATAATTCCCTTTCGTCATATCATCGAGCTTTAAGGCCATCGCGCGATCACACATGGCAATCGCATCATCAAACAAGCCTTGTTTTTCTAAAAGAATAGCGAGACGTTTAAAGGAATACACAAATCCTTTTTTCGTCTTTAAGACATCTAAATGTAAGGCGATATCTTCTTGGCATAATTCTTCGCATCGATCAATAAATTCACGATCCTTGCGACGGTAGAAATACACACGAATCGCCGCTTCATTAACTTTCGTTAATAACGCCGGTTGTTCCGCGGTTTGACGAGAAAGTTCTTCGTGTAATGCCGTTAACAACCCAAAGCTGATAAGACGACGGAATTTATAGACATGATTAAACACTTCTTCAAAGAAGGCTTGGTTGGCTTCCCCTCTGACATAGTTCAAGGATTTGACGAGATGTTTTTCACCTTCATCAATAAAGTAACTATCAAATTCTTTTTGTTGAGCAGGTGTTAAGCGATCATAGAAATCCGAAGCGGAGAAGGTCACCGAGGATAAATCAATCGCTTCTTCTTTTTCTTCAGCATCTTCACCTTCATCGTCTTGAACCTCAACAACTTCTTCCACCTTTTCAACGAAAATGGCTTTTTCTTTCGCTTCATCAATCGCTTTTTGGGCGAGAAGTCGTACCATCCGTTCGGGATATTCCCCTATGGTGTCATCCAGGAGTTTTTTATCTAACGCTTTTTGTACGAGGACAATCGCTTCATCAATTGCGCCTTTCTTTTCTAGGATAATGGCTAAACGTTTATAACCATACACGAATTCACCTTTGGTTTTTAACACTTCATCGTGAAGCTTGACGTCTTCGCGTGACCATTGTTCTGTGGCCGCTAAGAAACCCTTCTTGTTACGTTGAGTGTAGGCGGTGCGAATCACGGCTTCATAAATGTTGGTTTTGGCTTCGACATCATCTTCTTCGTCTTCGGCAAGGCGTAACCCTTCGTTGAGTATGCTTGTTAATAAAGGTAAGGAGATGAGCTTACGATAACGATAAATCATATTAAACACGCGATCAAAATACTCGGTGTTATCTTGACCAATCGCATATTGGAGCGTTTCGACGACATGGTCTTTGCCTTCTTCCACGAATAAACGACGGAATTCGGCTTTTTGATCATCAGGAAGACGTGTGTAAAATTCTTGATTCCCTTTGAAACGTTTTTTATAAATACGGCGGTTTTCAAATTCTTTGGCATCTTTGGACGCTTTTACATCGTCTAAGGATTCTTCTTTCGCTTTTGCAGCTTTCACTTTTTCGACCACTTCTTGGGTGACTTCTTCAGCCTTCACCACGGGAAGTTTATCTTCTTTCGCGACTTCTTTTTTAACAGAAGCAACTTTTTCTACTTTCTTAACGGCAGGTTCAACCGGTTTAGAGGCGGGTTTGACCACCGCTTTCTTTTTTGGTTGTGCTTTGGGTTTGAATAAGGCAATGAACGCAAGATAGGTGCGTTTAAAGAAACCACCCGTTGCTTTGGTTGCTTTGGCAATGCCTTTGCTTGTAGCTTTTGCAGCTTTCGCTAGAGCTTTGCCAACTTTCTTGAAGAAACGACCAATTTTTCTTAAAAACTTTTTAACATCTTCTTGGGTTACCCCTTCAAAAAGGACGACACCAAGAATGAGCCACATAATCACGATAAGCGTGATTAAGAGTTCTGGACCGAGTAATTCTAAAACAATACTATTGTAAATCATGGGGTTTATTTCCCTTCACTTTTTTTGCTTTTTCTTTGACTTCAGGGAGAAATAAAACCAAGACACCAAAGACAATGAATAAGACACCGAGAATGAGTAAGGCTATGACTTGAAATTCCATGTTACATTCCTCCTAGTTCGCTTGCCATTGGGCAGTTAACGTCATGTTTTTGGGTGGCATTGCATCGCCGTTAACATAGAAAATACCGGATTCTAAATCTTTCCATCCCACAAAGTTATAGCCGGATTTATACGGTTTGAATCCAATATAAATTTCACCATCTGTTGGGTAGGAACCAACGTCGTATCCACCTTCACCATTATCGGGTTCAAGGTATAAGGAGTAGTAAATTGGACTCCAACGGGCGGTTAAGCTTAAGTTGTTATTTGGTCCAAATCTTAACCAATCAGCACTTGTTCCCCAGCGATTATTGCTGCTATCCCACCAACCGCCAAAGTAATAACCTTCACGATTTGGCGTTGGGAAATACGTACTGTCTAGTGATTGAGCGTAGTTAAAGGTTTTACTGGTTACCGCAGATCCACCCGCCGAGTTGTATGTGAGAGTGTAAATGTTTTGTGTCCAAATCGCTTTAAGGGTTAAGTCTTCAGCGTAAGCACCGACAGCAAAGCTATTTGAGAATTCTTGTGTATTGTCGCCTGTCACATCCCAACCAACAAACGCCCAACCCGTACGGGTAGGAGCGGTGAAGGATAAGCCTTGGGTGACGTTATAAGACGAGGGGTTCCCAATACCACCGGTTCCACCATTTAAGTTATAAGAAACCGAGTAGGTTTCAAGATTCCATTGACCAGTAATCGTTAGGTTTTTGCCTGGCATGGTATCCGAAGCATCCCAATAAGTACCATTGGATTCTCTCCAACCATCAAAAGCATAACCACGGCGGGTTGGTGTTGTCATTCCCAGTGTTGCTCCATATTGTTTTGTGGAGTTACTTGCGGCTTGACCTGTATAGGCAATCACGGATAAGGTGTAGGACTTAATGGTCCAATTGGCTGTAAGGGTTAGGTCACCCGACATACCGGCAATAATACCAGAGATGGGGTCCCCGTTTTGATCGGTCCAGCCATCAAAGTTATATCCTTCACGAGTAGGATCTAAAAGAGGAATAGTGTCTTCAACATCATACGTACGTGGGTTTTCAAAATCATTGATGCCACCATTCATGACGTACGTAATATCGTATTGCACAAGGCTCCACGTTGCCGTTAACGTAATATCGGTAACCGCACCACCAACGGTGGAAACCGTCACACTATCGGATTGCCATCCACCAAAGTTATACCCTTCTTTAACAGGTTCACCAAGCGGAATAGAGTCTTCAACGGTAAAGGTTTCAGGATTTTCTTCGTCATTCGTACCACCGTCCAAAACATAGGTAACGGTGTAAACAATGGCTGTCCATTTACCATATAGGACATACGGTTCAGTAATTTCGGTCATTTCAAAACCGAAACTAAAGAGCTCATCCGTGGCGGAGTCATACCAGCCATTAAAGATGTAGCCCGGGTTGGTAATCGTCGCTGCATTCACCGTTTCACCCAAACGATAGCTACGTTTTTGAGGTAAGACATCTGGATTTTCTAAATCTGCTTCAAACACATAATAAACAACATCGTAGGTCATAACTTCCCACGTTGCAGAAAGTTCGAGGTTCTTCGCGGGCATGAGGTTACCCGAAGAGTATTTAACACCTTCACCATCTTCCCAACCAAGGAAGCGCATCCCACGCCAGACCGGAGTTGGTAATGCCAACGTACTTGCAAAGGTGACCGTGAATTCGGTTTCTTCTAAAGGTGTTGCATTTCCCGTACCATCGGGATGGGTATCGTTGATATCTAAGGTAATCGTGTAGGTGTTAATTTGCCATTTTGCATAAATGGTTTTGTCTCCTGTAGATCCTGCTGGAATTTCAGAAATTGGTGTGTTGAATTCCGCATCGGTGAACCAACCTTGGAAGGTATGTCCTTCTTTGAAAGGTTCTTCTAAGGTCACGACATCTTCGACCGTATATTCATCAGGATTTAATTCGTTATTAAACCCAAAGTTCATGATGTAATCAATATCGTAAACAATAATCGACCAGGTTGCGGTTAAGGTGAAATCACTGTCAATCATTTCATCCCCGTTATCCCAAATGCCTTCACCAGTGGACCAACCATTAAATTGATAACCAAGGCGTGTTGGATTATTGAAATCTGTTTCCGTACCATAGTCGACTTCAACCGTTGTATCGTCTAACGGATCGCCACCGTTAACATCAAAGGTGACCGTGTAGGAGTTGACTTGCCACGAAGCGACAAGCTCAGCCCCTTGATAGGGCATAGTGTCGAAGACAAAGGGTTCACCGTTATTAAGCCACCCCATAAAGGTGTGACCACGTTTGGTTGGATCAGTTGGCGCTGTGACAAGACTACCAAAGTCTTGGGTAATGTCATCGATTGGATCTGCGCCTTGCGTATCAAACGTAATTGTGTATTGATTGACATCAAAACGAGCATATAAGGTTAAGTCAGTAATTCGGTTGGGGTTGATCGCCACAATCGCCGAACCAAAGAACGCATCGTTATCAAACCAACCGTTAAAGGTATAGCCTAATTTACTCGCATCCGGGAAGACCACTAAATCATCTTCAATCGTGTACGACGTTGGAGAGTTATTTCCCAATGTACCTCCGTCTAATACATAGGTAATCGTGTATTGGGTTGGTGTCCATTTGGCGTATAAGACGGTGTCTAAAGGAAATGTACCAAAACTAAATGCTTCTTCAAAGGTATCGTCATCCAAGTACCAACCTACGAAATCATAGCCTAATTTAACGGGTTGTTCGGGGGCTTCAAAGAGCACATCGTAGTAATCCGAGATTGGATCGATTTCCGAACCACCGTTGGAATCAAAGGTGACCGTATAAAGGTTAGGGACCCATTTGGCATATAACGTACGATCTTGGTTGCTAAGCACCATAAAGTTCGCTGATGTTTCAAAGGTGGGTTCTAAATACCACCCATCAAAAGAGTACCCTTCCCGTTGGGGTTCGGGTAATTCATAAGCTTGACCTGCTTGAACTTCCAATGAAGCAATGGGGGCAACCCCGTTAGTTTCAAAGTGAATGGTGGAAACAAAAAAGACGAGTTGGGAAGCGGCGACAACTAACATCAAGAATGCTCCGAATAAAATTGATAATAAACTGACAAAACGATATTTCATGTTTATCTATCCTCCGCGTGTACGATTATACGCTTAAGATTCCTACGAATCAATGTTAAAAAGGGCGATTAAACCGCTATTTTTAATTCTGAATATTGAGGTGTACAAAATAACTTAATTTTTAAGGGGACTTTTTATGGAAAGTTAATAGGTGTTAATTAAATTACGATATTTGTAAATTGATTACCGGATATGTCGTAATTCGATTTCTCCCTCACCAAATCCTTGCGGATCAGGAGCCTTTTTGAGCCATTCTAATGCGGTAGCCATCGATGGTAATTCAAGGATAAAAAAACCCGCGATTTGATTGCGATCATTCAAGAAGGGCCCTTGCATGAATTCGGGTTCCTCTCCCTCTTTTTTGAAGATAACTTTAAAACTTTGTGAATCGGGGTAAAGACCTTTTGCCATGACTTTGACACCCGCGGTTTCCAAGGCGTCATTGTAGGTATCCATTTTTTCTCTTAAATCGAGTCGAGGAGGATTTTTCTCTGCCAATCGCGATGTTTTGATGAGTAGCATAAACAACATACTATAAACCCTCTTTTTTTCGAAGAAACCATTCTCCCTCGGAATGAATTTCTACCTTTCCGTGATTCCAACTTATCGCAGAGTTATCATCGATAAAATACGCTTCTTTTAAAGGCAAAGCTTTAAACCATTTTTCAGCGTTCTTTAAGGTGTTTTCTGTTAATTGGGGGTGATTTAGATGGGGGAAAATTGAAAAAGGAACAAGTCCTAGTGTTTCATCAGATTGTGTGGTGTGTTTCCATCCTACAAAATCAGTGCCAATCCGCGGGGTGAGGACCATAGACCCTGCGCTTAATCCGACATAAACGCCATGCCAATCGTGAAGGAGTTGCTTCATGTTGATTTTTTCAAACCAATAGGCTAAAAACATCGGTTCTCCGCCATTTACAAGCAGGACATCCCAAGAAGAAAAACGGTTTAGAATCACTTCGTAAGGAAGAACCGATAAGGCGGCAATGTCCACAAGGCCACAAGCTTTCCATCCGAGAGATCCCATGGGGGTTTCTGCATCGTCATGGAGGTATCGATAGGCCTGTTCAAAGCCTTGATCGAAGCCAAATGAGGCGGTGGTTATCAGTAAAGCGTTACATGCATTAATGGGTTTGCCTAACAAATCGATTAAAGCCTGCTGAATGGTGGGGTTTTTGACCCCTCCCGAGGTGAGTAATAATTTCACTTTTTTAACCGAGTTGTTGGAGGGGTCAACCACCCTTTTTCCACAAAATATTTCCATAACGCCATGGCGTGACCGCGACCTAATTTTAATTCTTTTTCACACCAACCAACCCACTCAGTTGCCGTTAAAGATGTCGTTAAAAGCGTTTGTTTGTTAAACGTTTCTTTTATTTGCTGGGGGTCCATCCCAGTTTGTTTTTTAATGGTGTCTAAGTATGCTTGAAATGACATAGTGAAATCCTTAAAACCATTATAGTTTCATCCAATGAAATTACAATGAAGACTCAATTATGAACAATTAATTGTTTCTAGTCGTTATTAAATTAAGATTTTTGGGGTTGAGGTTTCATATAAAACACCTCAAATTGATGCTGGTCGATATCCTTGAACGATCGATAATAAACCCATTCATCTTCGGTCGCTTTTTCGGTTTCAACGCCACCATTTTTTACTACTTTTTTCATGAATTGATCGACATGCTCAATACTTTTCAATTGCAGACTAATAAAGTGACTATGTACATCGTTTTGTGCGAGTTTTAGTGTGGGGTGAAAAGATTGAAAACGAGATTTTTCTAAAACCATTAAATTACTATGTTTATTCAATTCCACACACAATAAGTGTTCATTGGAATAATCCTCTTTAACTTTTAAACCGATTTTTCTATAAAACTTTCCTAACTCAACAATATTTTTTGTAAACAAGTGCATGTATGAATCGATTTTCATTTCATGATTCCTTTTTGGCAATTATAGCAACTTTGAAAGTTGAGTCTAGTTGAAGAAAATCGCCAATTGATCAAAAAACATGAGTTTAAGTATTAAATTATTTTAAAGAAAGCGATGCCACCGTCTCAACGTGGTAGGTTTGAGAAAACATATCGACAGGTTGAACTACTTTGACTTCATACAAATCACTGAGTATTTTTATATCTCTTGCCAGAGAAGAAGGTTCACACGAAACATATACAAACCGTTTGGGTTTCATGATTTTCAAGGCGTTTAAAAATTCAACGCTACACCCTTGACGAGGAGGATCAACAATTACCACATCGTATTGTTTTCCTTTGGAAGTGCGCTCAATCATGTAGGGTGCGGCATCTGCCTCGATAAATGAAACATTTCTAATTTGATTGGCCTTCGCATTTTCAATCGCATTAAGGACCGCATCTTTGACAATTTCTACGCCTGTGACATGTTTGGCACGTTGGGCCGCAAGTAACGTCATTGTACCCACTCCTGAATAGGCATCTAAAACTAAATCTGTGGCTTGGATATTCGCTAATTCTAATGCTTTTTGATAGAGCTTTTCAGTTTGAACGGGATTCACTTGATAAAAGGATTTAGCCGCAATTTTAAAGCGTAATCCTCCTAACATATCTTCAATAAAACCCGGTCCAAAAAGGATGTGTTCGCGATAACCTAAGACGACATCGGTAAACTCTGGATTAATGTTTTGAATGATCGTTTTAATTTGAGGAATTTGTTTTTGTAGGAAATCGACAAAGGCATGCTTTTGTGGAAAGTTCACTTTACCAGTGACCAGGACCACCATGACTTCACCAGTGGCGGTCGCCTTTCGCACCATCACGTGACGTAAAAACCCTTTTTTATATTTTTGGTCGTACGGTTCTAAATGATTTTCTATACAAAATGATTTAACCGCTTGAACAATTTGATCCGCATCGGCCTGTTCAATAAGACATTGATCAATGTCGATGATTTGATGTGTCCCTTTACGATAAAGTCCTGTGATTAATTCACCCTTGTCATTTTTACCAAAAGGAAATTGAACTTTATTTCGATACTGAAAAGGAATTTCACTTGGTATAACATCCATTACCTTTCCGTTATAGTCTCCCATCCGTCGTAACACTTCTGCGACCCGACTTTTCTTCATTTTAAGTTGTTCTGTATAGGATAAATGCTGAATTTGACATCCGCCACATGCTTCATAAAATGGGCAGGGTGGTGTCTCGCGTTGAGGTGAGGTAGTGTGACGATTTTCTACGCGTCCTTCCGCATATTTGCCACGATGATTGGTAATTAAAATATCAGCTTCTTCACCCACCAATATATTCTCAACAAAAACGGGAAGTTGATCGATCTTAAATACCCCTTTTCCATCGTGGGTATAGTCGATACACGTTCCTCTAAAGCGGCGATTAAGCGTTGGCATAGATTTGAAATTCTCCAATCACAGGGTAATGGTCTGATAAATGTCTGTTTAGAAAGGGACGTTGATCAATCTGAAAACTCACTTCTTCCACATCAGTGTGTAAAAGATGATCGATTTGTGCGATGCCTTCTCCACCATGAAATTCATGATACGTTTTATCGTGATTGAATTCACCTGCAAAATGAAGGTTTCTTGGTTTATAGGATTGAATGATGGAACGTTCCATATTGAAATCTCCACCCAAAATGAGGGGTTCACCCACGGGCAAGGATTGGATAAAATCGAAAAGCACTTTTAAATTTAAATCTTGATTTCGTTTAGAGCGATAAGCAAGATGCGTATTCACAAACGATATAGAGTTTTTTTCTTGAGTCATTAAACGAAGATGGGTGGCGATCCGAGGAAACCCTTCTTCTTCATCCATCGAACCTGGGGTTTGGGGATGATGCGACAACCAAAACGTATACTCCCTCACTTTAGTAAAACAATTCTTTTTAAAAAAAATAGGGCAACCTTCCCCAAGACGGTTGGCATCCCTACCGGTATAAACACTTTCATAATCTGAGAGATGTTTAGAAAGATAAGCGTACATCGAGGCATTTACTTCTTGAAAAAAACAAATATCCGGTTGTTGCGTTTGAACATATTGAAGAATGACATCCCGCCGAAAGGACCATTGATTTACCCCATCCACCGGAACATCAATGCGAACATTAAGGGAAATAACTTTAAGATGCATCTTGCTCATATTATACTTTGTCTTGAGGTTTCACAATGAATTGTCCAAAATGTGGTCGCGAAAACTACGATAAAACCAAAGAATGTGTTTGGTGTGGAGCAAATTTAAAAAATCCTTTCCAAACAAGACAAAAACCAACGATATCCACTCCTTCTTCCATCCCCTCACCTTTTTCACCGAATGAGAATGCGACACCCAAGCAGCGTGAACGACTCATCGCCGGACTACTTGGTATCTTTTTAGGATATCTCGGGGTCCATAATTTTTATTTGGGTTATCGCGAACGCGGTTTTACCCAACTCTTTTTATCCATCTTTGGGTGGTTTATTGTTGTGGGACCTTTTATCGCGGGTATTTGGGGTTTTATTGAAGGCGTCCAAATTCTATCCGGGCAAATCAATCAAGACGCGGACGGACAACCTCTACTTTAATCGTTTCGTACGAAGTGAATCAATAAAGCGCTTACCGCGATGAAAAGCAAAAGATAATTTCCATACACACCGGGAGCGGTTTGAATGGTTTCAAAAGGCTTATAGAGGCCAATTAAAATTCTCGAAAGATATTCAAAGGCTATTAAGACATAGAGTAAGAGGCTTGATTGAGGTCTTTTCCAGAGCACGATGATCATTACAATGGCTACAATCGTTTGTGATAAACCCCAAAAGGCAAACATCGAAAAAATGGTTGCTTGCGCTGCCTCACTGTAGTTTTCTAACGGGATGGTTGCAATGAGACCTGCACCTCCATCAGGTAGAAATAAATGAAGCAAACTGCGAATAAGTGTGATCGTTGTTACGACCCACAGCAAGGCATAATGTCCTTTAAAATAAGGTGATTTTGTTGAAGAAAATGTCAACTTATCTATCCATCTTTTCATTTCCGATCTCCTATTATCAAGTATAATTGAACTATGAAACGTAATACCGACTTAATTTCAAAATATAAGTTAGATCGTTATTCTCCCATTCATGAAGATGCGATTTTGCTCCATTTAGATCTTTTGACGTATCGCAGCAAAAAAGGGTCGATGGTTGAATCGATGATTTTAGCGTTATTTTCGAACCAAAAAGAATTGGTGATTTTTTACTATTTGCCAGTCGTTGGCCAACGCCTTTCAGAAATCACCATCCAAGGCAAAACGTATGGGTGTCAATTTGCGGACGCAGATGGATTTGTTCATAAGTATCATATTCCTTTACGTTTTCGTGCAGGAACATTAAAAATAACGCATTATGCGTTTTTAGATGACAGTCTCACACGCACCACCAAACAGGTTCACGAAGAACACGTCTTTGGTATCTATGAGGATCAATATTATTATGATTCAAAACGTTATTTCACCATCGAAGTGGTCGGCGAACTCTTTCACGAAGTCATTGATATGACGACCAATCAAGATAAGTTTTACGATGTCCTCGGTCGCCTTTTTCTCTATAAAGATGTTGCCAATATCAAAAGTCGCTTTCTAAAACTTTATTATGTCGCCTTTAACTTGTTTGATCATGAAAAACAACATTATTTTGTTCAAGAAGACATTCTTGAAATGCGTGTAAAATTCGATGAACTTCGTTATGTTTATCAAGCCACTATTTCTGATAAACACAAAAAAATCAATCCTCGCACTGCTGGTGAAACCATTACCACCCCCAAAAAAGAAACCGTCAAAAAAGAACCTCGCCTTATTGAAAGCGGCGATAAGTCTGCTTGGAATATAATCCAAAACTTTTTTACCTACAAAGCCTATCAATTTGATTCCATTTATAAAATCTCGAATCAGGTGAAAATGGATCGTTTAGAAACGAAAAACTATACCTACGCTTTAGTCATCGGTCAAAAACTTGGCTATCGTCTCAGTGAAGAAACGTTTCAACGAGGGAAAAAACACATGTTTGATTATGACATCACGACTTTGAAGAACATTGCCATTTATCACCTAACGTATCAGCAAAAAGGTCATCGCTATGCAGTTCCTGTCGCAAGTATGGTGTATGAATCCGATAAAAAGAGCCAACTCCCTCGTTTACGCAATCGTTTCAAGCGCGTTTTGAAACAACTCCTTCAAACCTTTGTTGCTCCGTTTAAATTTGTCTTTGGCGCAGGGGGTGTTCTCATTAAGGTGGTTCGCTTTATCCTTCGAAACTGGAGGGTGTTACTTGTATTAATCATCCTTGGTCTATGTATTTATCTTGGGGTTCAATTAAACGGGGTGTTTCAATGGATTTAATCTCGATCATTTTATTTGTTCTGACGATGGTGCTCATCGGGTCCATTGTCTTTTTGGATTTATCCAAATATAAATATTATTACTTTGGTGCGATTATTGTTCTTGGTGTCGCCTTATATACGTATGGGCTCATTTACCAAGATCCCAACCCGAACTATCTGGATGTTGTCTTAAAGGCATTTGGCAATACATCGCAAATCTTACGTGGTATTTTTCGCACATCCGAAATTATGCCTAGGATTAATAATGACTTATTATTCTTGATTTCCGCGTACGCTATTCATGTCCTAGGATTTGGGTATACATATATCCTCGTCTTTGCCATTTTCTTCAAAAACCTTAATTTAAGAATGCGATTTCACCTACAAAAAGTACGTCCTCATGTGTTAGTTCTCGCCGACGATGATCGCATTAAATATTTTATGGAATCGTTTGACGCCAATTCATTGGCTCGCCATAAAAGATTTAAAATGAATGTTGCATTAAGTAAAACACTCCTTCAAAGCAAAGAAATTAAAACCAACTATCGATATAAACCAGGGGTGACCAGTTTTGATGTTCAGCATCAATCGCTTGCCCACCTTCTTGGCAATGACACCCAATCCTATATCGTTAGCCTCATCACCAAAGAGGAAGATGTTTTGGCATTAATCGCGCAACTCAATACGTATTTTCGAAAACATCCCTCCAGTACCATAAAAGTTTATGTTCTCTACAATCAAGACGCCCGTCTTCCTGTCTATGAATCCTTTAGTGAGTATCGCCATCGCATCAATTTCTTTTCTTATCATCAACTTGTCGCCAGAAGCTTTTTGTTTGATTACCCCCTCACACGCCTACTTCCTTATGGGATGATTCAAACGGAAAAAGCGTCCTTAAAAAAAGCCTCTATTGCGTATCACTTGGTGGGTTATGGTTTAACGAATCAAGCAATCTATCAACATCTCTATACGACGAACCAATTTCCTAACCCATCTAGCTCGTTATTAAGTGATTGGTTTGGCAAGGAGCCGCTTCATTATCATCTTTATGACCGTCGCCCCATTCCCGAACCTAAAAATTCCTTAAATCGCGCACAAAAGCTAAATAAAAACGAACTTCCTTTACCCAATCTATCTTCGCAAACCCATACGCATACCGTTCAACGTTATATTGAGGGAATGTTGCCTTTTTTAAATCAAAAACATGATGCCCAATTTGTAATCATTGCCCTCGATTCGGATTTAGAAAATTTACAAATCTTACAAGAAGTTCGTGATTATGTTTTAAAATTTAAACTTCATTCCAAAGTGACAATTTTTGTCCAGTTGATGAATAAGACGTATGCAGATCATAGTCAATTATTTCAAGATTCTTTTATCCATGTACTAGGCCAAGGCGATGCGATGTATAATCTCCGCCATATTATAAGTCCAACCCTTACTACGATGGCGGAAAATATTTTTTCCTTACTCCACCCAAAAGATAACTTTGATCGCCTCCAATTCCAAGAAAAGAAGGCCTACCTCTATGAAGCGGTCAGTATTCGTTTTCGCTTAAATTTGATGGGTTTTGATTTAGTCCAACAAGACAAGGGCATCTCTGAGCGGCGATATCTTGAAGCGTATGATCCGCTGCAATTACGACCAGAAAATCTCGATCACTTGCGTGCGAGAAATGATGCGGATATTGCCAAATATTTCCCTAAAAAAATCACACCGCGTTCGTTATTAGCTCAACAAGAGCATCTACGGCAATCCGCATTTGGGTTATCTCAAGGCTATATCCCAATGCGGTTGAATGATTTCATTACTCATGGAGTGATTCGTCATGAAGAAACCAATGAAGATGTCCGCATTACGACCTTTGAAAGCTTAGGAACGATACAAAAAGCACTTCGTGAAAAACGCGGCGCTTCCTTTCCTGAATCGGATGTCATTTATCCTTATTTTGTAACGTTTGATCATCTTTATCTTGTCTTAAAAAATACACCCTTTAAAGTGATTGATAAGATTGCTCCGCATTTTAGCGAAACGCTTGAACTATCCATGGATGAACTTCCATCCATTCAAAGTCGCATTAAAGATTAAGAAAGCACGACTCGTACGGTTCTAGATGACATTGACCATCAAAAACATTTTTGCTTTTTAACGTGAAAGGATCTTTTAAAACGTGTGATCCTTGACCAGTCGGGAGATGAATCATTTTGGGAAATTCAGAAAAGTTAAAAATGGCAATCAATGGTTTTTTTCTATCGCGTTGGAGGATTAACACCGCATCCTCTGTGCTTGGAAGCACATGAAAGGATGCTTGGTTTGAAAAACGGGCTTCGGTATGGCGAAAACGAATCAACGTTTTTAACCATGTAAACGCACGCGATTCAAGCGGATATTTTTCAGGATGTTGAACTTTTTCCCAAGCAAAGGCAGGACGATGCATCCACCGGCCATCTTTTTTACCGCGTTTATCGGCGTGATTTTTATCATTCGGTTGTAGCCACTCGTCCCCGGAATAGATTAAAGGCATACCAGGTAGCGTAAATAAAAGTTTGTGGATGAGTTCAAAACGTAAAAAAGCTCTTTCAAGCATTTCCGGGTGACCGATTTCCATCGCTTCTTCAAACCCTAAAAGCGCAGAAAGTGTTCCATTCGTTCGCGCATCACCCGTTTTGGCATTTTCTTGGTAGTTTTGGCCGCGGGCAAACGAATAGGGGAATGACCCATTAAAAAAAGTAATCAGATAATGTTTATGCAAATAAGGGTCTCGTCCTGTTGAACGAATAAAATCTTCGTTAAACCCCCAGCCAATATCATCATGGCAACGCACATAATTCATCCATGTCGCGTGTTTCGGCGCCGGAAAGCGCGCTAATTCGTGGGCCATCATCCGTGTGTCCCGCGTCGCAATCGCGTCCCATATATTCACCATGGAAATGGCATTATAAAGAACATCACATTCCGGTTCTTTTTCCGTGCCAAAATACCGATAGATTTGCTCGGGCTCAACAATCGCCTCTCCCAAAATCGCAGCACCCGGGGCAACCGCTTGCTTGATGGTTTGAAAGAGTTGCATTAAATCGTGTACTCTTGGTAAATTTCGACATGTGGTTCCAAGTTCTTTCCATAAAAAAGGAATCGCATCGAGGCGAATCATCGCCACCCCCATGTCGGCCATCCATAAAAAGATATCCACGATGTCATATAAGACGTATGGGTTCGCAAAATTTAAATCCCATTGGAACTCTGAAAAAGAGGTGAAGACGTGTTTTTTAATCTCGGGATAATACGTGAAGTTACCCGGATAAATGTCAGGAAGGACTTCGGGCACCGTCTTATTGAATTCATTCGGAATCACTTCGTTGTCATACATCAAATAATACGCTTGATAAAACGGGTCGCCTTCAAGCGCTTTTTTAGCCCATCGATGTTCCTTAGCCGTGTGATTGAGCACAAAATCGATCGCAATATAAATACCGCGATCCATATAGGTTTTAATGACATTTTGAAAGGTGGCTATATCCCCAAGACGCGGTTCAATGGCTTGATAATCTTCCACAGCATAGCCACCGTCATTGTTGCCTTCACGCGCTTTTAATAACGGCATGAGATGAATGTATTGAATACCCATGGATTGAAAGTACGTCACCTTGGTTAGAAGTCCCTTCAAATCCTTCGAAAACAAATCAATATATAAGGTGATCCCAATCATGTCAGCTTGTTGAAACCATTGGGGATTTTGATCCAATTTGTTTAACCACGAGGGTCGTTTTGAGTGATAACGTTCAAGAAGTGAGAAAAAAGCGGATCCATGAATGGCGAATAATTCATTGCCATAAATCCGGCGGTAAAGGGTTTCAATTTCAGTCAAAAGCGTCGGGGAAATCGCCATCATAGACTCCTCACATAAGGTTATTTAATCGATCCTGCGACCATCCCTTTAATAATATACTTTTGTGCAAATAAGAAGAGAATAATGACCGGAATCATCGCAATTAAGACGGCAGATAAAAGGAATTGGTACTCGGCGACGAAGGCGCCAACATAATTGACAATTGCTAAAGGAACGGTTTGGAAAGGCGTACCTTTGCCGACAATTAATAGCGGGAGTAAGAAGTCATTCCAGATCCAAATGCCATTCAATAGCATAATCGTAATCGTAATGGGTTTGAGAATGGGGAAAACGATATAAATAAACGTTTGTACTTTATTGCACCCATCAATTTCTGCTGCTTCTTCAAGTTCATACGGAATGGATTTCATAAACCCATGATACATAAAGATGGAAAGCGGAGCACCAAAGCCAACGTATGCAAAAATCATGCCAAAATGACTTCGTAAAAACGGAATTCCCGTCACGTCCCGTAAGGTTCTAAACCACGAAACAAGCGGAATCATGACGACTTGAAACGGAATAATCATCGCGACAACGAATAATAAAAAGATAAGATTAGAAATTTTAGACTTGGTCCGGACAAGAACCCACGCGGCCATCGACGATGCCACGACAATCGCAATTAAGGATCCCGTGGTAATAGTGATGGAGTTAACGAAGGCTTGTTGGTATTGCGTGTTCGTCGACGTCCAGACTTCTTCCATATTGGTTAATAATTGCGCGAATGTTCCTGTGAGCGCAAGCGGATCGGTTAACACTTCAAAAGAGGTTTCTTTCGACGCATTCATTAACAACAAGACAAATGGTGAAAAGAAAATGACAAACAAGAGAATGGTAAGGATTTCAAGCAAGAGAGTGCTTCGTTTTTTACGGGTCATGCTTCAATCTCCTTACGTTTGTTATATTGCACTTGAATCACTGAAATAACGGTTAAAACAATGAAAAATATAACTGCCTGTGCTTGGGCAAGCGCGGGTCTTAAACTCACTTGATACGTATCAAGAATGTACATGGAAATGAGTTTGGTCCCCCACAAGGATAAGCCTTGGAATTCAGTGGATGGACCCCCAGCGGTCAATGCAAAGTTCACATCGAATTGTTTGAAAGAATTAATTAAGGTTAAAAATAACGTCACGGTGAAGGCTGGGGCAACCATGGGTAACATAATATGCCGAATACGTTGCATAAATTTGGCACCATCAATCTCCGAGGCTTCCACAATATCTTGAGGAATGTTTTGAATCGCGGTGACATAAATCATCATTAAGTAGCCTGCGTATTGCCAACCCCACGTCAGGGAAATACCTAAGATGGCCGTATTGCGATCAGCAAGCATTAAAAAGGACTCACCACTCGCAAGCAATGTAACGTCAGGAACAACGTTATTAAAGATGAATTTCCATAAATAGCCTAAAACGATGCCCCCGATGAGGTTGGGTAGGAAGAACCCAACGCGATAAAAGTTTTGAAATTTTAATCCGCGGGTCACAAGCAAGGCAAGCGAGAAAGAAATAATGTTAAGTAAGACAATATTGATGGCCGCAAAAACAAACGTAATGATGAGCGAATAAATGAAGCGAATACTTTCGTTGCCACCTGCGGTGAATAAACGAATGTAGTTTTCAAAACCAATGAATTCCGGAGTTCCAAATCCACGCCAGTCGGTAAACGAATAATAAAGTCCTAAGAAGAACGGAATAATAATCGTAAAAACGAACGCAAGAAGAGCTGGTGCGAGAAATCCCCAAAAAACTAATGATTTTTGATGTTTTTTGAAAAATAATGAGATTTTTGATGATTGTTTGATCACACCATGTCCTCCAACAAAAGAAAGGAAAGGGAGGTAAATCCCTTTCCTTCGTATGTCTAATTAGCTACGAATTAAAGGTTGGCAAGGAAATCTGGATACCCTTCTAAGGCAATGGTCATCAGGGTTTCAAATTGTCCTGGAGTAATTTCACCATTGGCTAATCGGGTATAGATAGGACCTAATTCGTTATAACGAAAATCACCGTTAAAGTAGTATTGGTTCCAGCTATAGATTTTACCTTCTGCAGCCCATTCTTGGACCGAGACAGATAAAGGAGCGGTGGGTGATAATTCTACGGATTTGAAGGCAGGAATATTACCCGCTTCTTCAACCATATACTTATGACCGGCTTCTGTTGTCGCCATGTAGGTTAAGAAATCTTTCGCTAATTGTTGACGGGCTTCAGGAGCTTGGGCATTCACCACATACCATGAAGGAGCGGCAACGAAGATACCATCGGTTTCTTGAACACTGGCTGGGAACACACCATGAGGAGCAAAGCCACGAGCGAAGGTCGCTTCGGCATCACCTAAGAAAGGTTCAACCCAGTTACCTTGGTGTAAGAAGACGGCTTTTTCTTCCGCGAAAGCCCCGACTTGTTCGTTATAACCACCCGTACGTAAGACGGTTTCATCCGCGTACGTAAAGAGGAGGTTGACCCAGTCAGCATAATAGCCTAAACGGGTACGATCAACGGTTCCTTCTAAAAGATCTTCAACAACGGATAAATCGCCGTATTCAAGACCTGCAGAGAGTAAACTGTTAAAGTTGTGGTCATTGGTGACCCAGCTCATACCAGCTGCACCACCTGCCATCGAAACGACCGAATCGATACCTAAGGCCACTTTTTCTGCATCTAAGGCTTCAAAAGCTTCCATATAAGCATCATAATTGGTAAGTTCGGTGACATCGATAGTTGTCACACCTGGTAACGCGTTAAATTCGTCAATTAAATCTTTGTTGTAGGCCATACCCCAACCTTCAATGGCAACAGGGAAACCAACAACTTTACCATCGACTTTGAAGGCCACATCGGTATCTTCAACCCATGGTTCTTCCGAAAGATCAGCAATCATATCTTCATATTGTTCGTATGCTGGGATACCATCAATGACAAAGATATCTGGGGCTTCCCCCGCGGCGATGTCAGCTTGTAGTTGGGTTCCTAATTGGCAAAGATCCCCACCACACGAGGTGACTTTCATTTCTACACCGGTTTCTTCGGTGTAAGCTTCAGCGAACGCTTGAAGCGCTGCATCGATTTCTGGTTTGTTTTGGAGCATGTAAATGGAATCACTTGATCCTCCACAGCCAGCCAATGCAGTAACGGCTAACAATGAACTTGCGAAAAAGCCTAACTTTTTCATTTTCTACTTCCTTCCTCCGTTTCTTACGGATTTGATACTTTTAGAATAGTAAAAAATGTAAGCGATTTCAATACTTTTTTGTAAGCGCTTTTATTTTTTAACAATCATCGACTGAATATTGCTTATTTCAAGGTTGGGGTCTAACCGCGGGAATAAAGGTTGAGGGGCTTGGTTTATTAATCCATCTACATAATCACGCTTCTTTAAGTCATGAAAGGAAGGCGGATTTGCGATACCAAGTTGTTGATAGGCTCTTGGCGCGGTTTCCACTAAAATCGGGCTGTATAAGGTGGTTGCGGTTACTAAAACTTCCATTAAATGATGCATCACAGTTTCAAGTTGGGCCTTCTTTTCGGGGTCTTTGGCGAGGACCCAGGGTTGCGATTCATCGATGTATTTATTCGCCCGGGAAACGAGTTGATTAACCACCATATAGGCTTCGGTGACCTTGAGTTGATCCATGAGGTTTTCAAATTGAGAAAGTGTGACTTCGAGCAAGCCTATGAGTTGATCATCAAACTCTGTATGGTTACTCACCTTGCTAGGAACCACTCCATTAAAATACTTTTTCACCATGTTAAGGGTGCGATTTAACAAATTCCCGTAATCATTAACTAAATCAATGTTCGTACGTTCAACAAACTGCTCAGGGGTAAACTGACCGTCGCTGCCAAAAATGGTTTCGCGAACGATGTAATAACGAAGGGTATCAACCCCATATTTTTCAATGATGGGAAGAGGATCAATGACATTACCCTTAGATTTGGACATTTTTCCGTCCTTCATCATTAAAAGACCATGGGCAACAACGCGGTCGGGTAAACGAAGTCCTAACGCCATCAAAAAGATGGGCCAATAAATAACGTGGAAGCGCGTGATATCACTGCCCACAATGTGAACAATTTCACTTTCGGGATCCACCCAAAAAGACTGATATTTTTCATCCTCTTTTGTACCAAAACCAAGCGCGGTGATATAGTTTGTCAAAGCGTCTAACCAAACATACACGACATGGCGAGGATCTTCTTTGACTTGCACCCCCCAGGTGAAGGATGTTCTTGAAACACAAAGATCTTCTAATCCTGGCTTAATGAATGTGTTCAGCATTTCATTTTTACGCGATTCCGGTGTAATAAACAATGGGTTTTTTTCGTAATATTCAACTAAGCGGTCCGCATATTTACTCATACGGAAAAAATAAGCATCCTCTTCTTCTAAGTGAACGGGGCGTTGACAATCTGGACAAAGGTGTTGCTCGCCGACTTGGGTCTCTGTCCAAAAGGATTCGCAATACGTGCAATACCACCCTGCATATTTGGATAAGTAAATATCCCCTTGTTTTAGAAGTTGAGAAAAGATATCTTGGACCCTTTGTTCATGACGGGGTTCGGTCGTGCGAATGAAATCATCATAGGAAATATGCATCTTTGTCCACAAGTCTTTAATACCCACGACTACATCATCCACAAACACTTGCGGTGTTTTTCCGTTTTTTTCTGCGGTTTCTTGAATCTTCTGACCGTGTTCATCGGTTCCCGTTAAAAAATAAGTAGGAACGCCTTTAAGTCGTTTGTAGCGGGCTAACACATCGGTAACTGTTGTAGAATAGGCATGGCCAATGTGTAACTTGGCACTCGGGTAATAAATGGGGGTTGTGATGTAAAATTTATTTTTCATGATGTTTATTATAAAGAAAAAACCACAGAATGGACGTCCTGTGGTTTTTTTAACAATCCTTATTTGTTTAAGTTGCCGTAACGTTTATTGAAACGATCCACGCGACCATCGACCTTCGTCGAACGATCTTTACCTGTAAAGAATGGGTGGCATTGGTTGCAGGTGTCGACACGAATTTCATCGAGAATGGATCCCGATTCAAAGGTGTTACCGCAGCTAATGCATGTCACCGTCACAGATTTGTAGTTGGGGTGAAGTCCTTTTTTCATAAATGTTGCTCCCTTCTGCCTTAAATCTCAAGTGGATTTAAAGTAAGTGCTAACGTATAGTATCATTTAACGAGATTTCGTGCAATGTTTACGAGTGTATTTGTAAATATTTTTTTTGGAATTATAATGATATCAATTTAAAAGGAGTTAAATTGATGAAACTTACGTTAAAACAACATTGGTTAACTTGGGTCATTCTTGCGTATGGTTTATTACTAACCGCTGTTCTTGTCGAAAAATTTGTTGCCGATTTTCTTTTAGACGAAACCGATGACTGGTGGCGATTTTGGTATTTATTTACCTATCAAACCAATGTTATGGTCGCTGGTTGGTCTGTCACGTATGGTTTGAGCAAACTGTTTCAGTGGGAAAAAACACTCGCGTTTATTACCAACAAATTACTTGTCATTATCATTACCGTTAATACGTTGATTGTTTTTTTCATTGTATTCTTTGTACTCAACCCCGTTCTTCAAGGACAATGGAATCCTCTTTCTAGTCTTTCAGAATTACTTAACCACAACTTATCTACCGTCCTTATGACCATGGTTTTCTTTATGATCCCTGGTGTTGGTACGTTAAAAAACAGTAATGCGATCACTGTTTTAATCTATCCATTTATTTACTTTATTTTCCACACCATTATTGGTTTGAGTTTTACATTTAAAAGTGGGGAAGCCGCTTTTAATTATGGCTTTGTGAATCCTAATAATTACAGTAATTTAGGAATATTCGCACTAATTATTGTGTTGTTAGTGGGCATTTTTGGAGCGTTAGGCTTCGGATTAATTCAAGTTAAAAATAAACTCCATCCAACCGGAAAATAAATATATTTTGCCTATAAAAAAAGAGAGGTATTTGACCTCTCTTTTGTTTTTGTTTTAACTACCAATACTTAAGCAGTGTAGCCTTCGTAAGTCGCTTTTTGTTCTGCTGTTAATAAGAAATTACTGGCAACGAGTCCATCCGGATTAGAAAGTTCAACGGTTGCACTGTAGGACTTATCCGTCGACGCGGCATCAATTTCAAACATGGCAGCAGTCGTACTGGCCGTAAATGTGACTTTCACGGTAAGTTCCGTAGGAACAAAGCCGGCCACATCTTCAAAAGAGGCGAGGTCCACAAACTGGGCCACAGGAAGCGTATAAACTTTAACATCTTGATCGGCAGGTTGACCCCCAATAACGAGATTGGTTGCTTGATTATTGATAATGCCTTTAATTTCTTCGGTTAACGTGGCTTCGGCAACAGAGACCGCTTCGTTAAATAAATCAAACGAGTTGTCGTCAAACGCTTCAAATACTTTGTCGGTCACCGTAGGATTGTTTGCAAACGTACGTGAGGCAAACATGCCTTCTTCCGCGTAATCATAGATCACAGTTAAGGTGCGCGTGGTTTCCACCCCATTGACGGTAGCAGGACTAATTTGCACGAGTTTTAAGCCCGTTTCAAAGAAATCCACTTCAAAGGTGTAAACCTTGGTGTCTTGAACGATTTCTGCATCGACACGATAGTTCATGTTTAAGCGGTCTTGAACATCTTGGGTTGGAAAGTACGTATCGTATAGTGTATTAAACACTTCGGAAAAATACGTTTGGGGTCCTAAGCAGGATGTTAAAAAGGCGGTGGTGGCCCCTAAGGTTAAAATTGTTTTGTTGGATTTCATTTCTATTCCTCTAATAAGTTAACAATCAAGACAGCAATTTTGTTTGCTTGACACCTCTTTATATCATAGAATTAACGATTTCAAAAGAAAAAACGCTTCCTTAACTAAAGCGTTTTTGGATAATTTTCCCTCCTTCAGAGCGAATCTTAAGTCGATAATGGCGGGGAGTGTCGGGGGAGATGATCACGACCTTATCCATTTTAAATTTTACATAAAGGGTGATACTCAATCGTTAACCTTCGGTAAAGATTCAACCAAGTTTCAATGAATTTGACTAACCTTTATGAAAATAACTTGATAAAATAGTGAAATATCGCGGAGGAGAATTATGATTTCAAAGAAATTTGCGAAAGAGTTGCTTGTTTTAGCAACAGCAAACGGTGCAGATTTTGCCGAACTGTACTTTGAAGATGTCGTGGGTCAAACCACCATCATGGAAAACGGCAAGATTGAAGAACGGACATCCAACAACGGTTATGGTGTTGGCATTCGTGTGCTTAAAAATTTACAAAGTGCGTACGCCTATACATCTGACTTATCCAAAAAGAGTTTGGTTGAATTGGCAACGAATATCTCAAAAGCGTTTCAAGATAAGCGCGTGATTGACGTCCCCGAACTCAAAAAAGTTCGTACACGTAAAGATCTCAACGCAACACAAAAACCGTTAGAATCGGTGAGTGTTCAAGAAAAAATTGCTTTAATGAAAGAAGCCAACGATATTATGGCCGCCTACGACCCTCGTATTGTTCGTACAAATGTTTACTTTTCAGAAATGGTTAAGAAAGTCACCATTTTTAACACTCTCGGGCGTTTAGTTGAAGATGAACGCCGTCGTGGTCGCATGTACATGATTGCGATTGCCGCCGAAAATGGTCGTTTTGAAACATCGGGCGAAGGTCCTGGTGCCAGCGATGGTTTAGAATTTTTCACGGATAAAATCAAACTCAAAGAATTAGCATTAGAAACCGCTAAGGGTGCCATCACCTTATTAGGCGCGGTAGAATGCCCCTCCGGAAAAATGCCTGTTGTCATTGGCAACGGTTTTGGGGGTGTGATTTTTCATGAAGCATGTGGTCACCCCTTTGAAGCGTCTGCCGTCTCAAAGAAACTTTCTGTTTTCTGGGATAAATTAGGCAAACAAGTCGCCAACCCCATTGTGAACGCGGTGGATGACGGTACGATTCAAAATGCCTGGGGTTCTACGAACGTCGATGATGAAGGATTCCCGACCGAAAAAACCCAACTCATTAAAAACGGAGTGCTTGTGAACTTTATGGTGGATCAATTCAATGGTCGCCGTATGAATACGCCACAAAATGGTCACTCCCGTCGTCAAAACTACAAATTTGAACCGACGTCCCGTATGACGAACACTTTCATTGAAAATGGTCCTCATACCGTCGAAGAAATTATTGCCGCAACCCCTTATGGTTTATACGCCAAGAAAATGGGTGGTGGATCGGTTAATCCTGCCACCGGCGAATTTAACTTTACGGTCTCCGAAGGTTATATGATCCGTGATGGAAAAATTGGGGAAGCGGTCAAAGGGGCTGCTTTAGTCGGTAAGGGGGATGAAATTCTTCCCCGAATCGATATGATTGCCAATGACTTAGCGCGTGCCCAAGGGATGTGCGGTGCCGCATCCGGTAGTATTCCAACCGACGTTGGACAACCCACCTTACGTGTAACCGAAATTACCGTCGGTGGCCGCCGAGGAGGACAATAACATGGCGAAATTTGATGCATATTTTGCGTTAGCAAAAGCAAAAGGAATCGATGTCTTAGAACTTTATTTTTCCCGTGGAAAATCCACCAGCTTTAAACTTTATAACTCCCAAATTGAAGGGTATAAAATCGCCGAAGATATTTCACTTTATGCCCGTGGTATCGTTAGCGGAAAAATCGGGTATGCTTCTACGGAAAAAATGACCAAAGACACCCCTGCCTTCTTGATCCAAGAAATCTTAACGAACGCGGGGACGGTTACCAAAGAAGAACTCGCAATCATTTTTGAAGGTTCAGAAAAATACAAAAAACGTAATGTCTTTAATCCTGCAATTGCTGAATTACCGATTGAAACGAAAAAAGAGCGTTTATTTGCCTTAGAAAAGAAGTTAAAGGCACTCGATAACCGGGTCACCCAAGTCAATGCGTGTACGTACAATGAACGTGAATCTGAAGCAATGCTTATTAACTCCTATGGGTTGAAGCTTAAACGTAAATCGAATTATTACTATTACTACGCTGGCGTTCTTGCGGAAGCTAACGGAGAACGTAAGAGTTCGGGAGAGGTTCATTTATCCAACGATCCTGCCGATTTTGATTTAGATGCTTTTGCCAAAAAAATTGTTGAAAAAGCGGTCGAAAAATTTGGCGGAACACAATGTAAATCGAAGAATTACAAAGTTGTTCTTGATAAGGACGTTGTAGCCGATTTACTCGAAGCGTATTTAGAAAATGCCTCTGCTGAAGAAGTGCAAAAGAAAACTTCCTTAATGCTTGGCAAACTCCAACAACCGGTCGCCAGTAAGAAAGTCACCATCATGGAAATGCCGTTGACAAAAAACCAATT
>Ga0222714_10001150_pt1 | contig 29956 bp, 22 predicted proteins | sample C33_3DmetaG_FD_165048 | JGI IMG/M metagenome (GOLD analysis project Ga0222714, IMG submission 165048) | Estuarine water microbial communities from San Francisco Bay, California, United States - C33_3D | ecosystem: Environmental > Aquatic > Marine > Unclassified | place: USA: California... | reverse complement strand
GTTACAATGAAGTTTTTGAGGCTTGCTGGGGCATTAGTCCTGTCATTGGCATCGGTTTCGGCCCTACAGGCCCAAGAAAAGGGTCAGTTTTCGGGCAACCTGCTTCTGAATTACCAGAAATACATTCGCGACGATAAAATTGGTGCCAATACCCGTGTTTATCGGGAAAATACGGCCTCGACTGATGCGTGGTTGTACATGCAATACCGCGTAGGGGAGTACAGTTTTGTCATGCGTTACGACGCCTTTAACAACAGCCCTTTGTTGGATCCGCAGGATGCCTTTACCGACCACGGCATTGGCTATTGGAAGATTGAAAAGAACGGGGAGAAACTGGGCGTAACCGTGGGTTCCTTCTACGATCAATTGGGCAGCGGCGTATTGTTTCGGGCCTATGAGCAGCGCCAAATCGGCATCGATTACGCCTTGCAAGGAGTTCGCCTGACCTATCAGTTCAATGACAACTGGCGATTCAAAGCCTTTTCGGGCAACCAAAAAGGAACGCTGAACAAGCGCTTTGCATACAACCCACAGGTGATCACCGGAGCCAATTTGGAAGGATTTGTACCCCTGGGAGAGAACAGCAAAATGGGTTCCTTGATTTTGGGAGCCTCAGCCTTGAACCGCACTTTGGACAAGGGTACCATGAACAAATTGGTGTCGATCATTGAGACATACGATCGAGATGATCAGTTTTATCCCAAATACAATGTCTGGGGCTTCAACGGATACAGCACATGGTCCAAGGGCAATTTCAGCCTCAATGCCGAAGCGAACTTCAAGAGCCCCGAGGCCATCATCGATTTTGACGGCAAACTTCGCTTGAAGCAGGGCAAGGTTTATTATACCTCCATTAGTTGGGCCAAGTCGGGCATTTCTTGGAGAAGCGAAACCAACAAAGACGGCACGCCCAAGACCAAGAAGGAAATCAAAGCCCAAAAGGCTTCAGTGGGATTGAATATTCAAGCGCGTCACGTGGATCATTTCCCCTTGCGCACCGACCCCACAGCTACCTTGTTGAACGGTTTGGTATCCTACCTGCCTTCCATGACCCGCCAAAACACTTATCGCTTGTTGGCCCGCTACAACGCTCCTGCCCAAGATTTGGGCGAGAACGGCATTCAGGGAGAATTCCAGATCAACCCTCAGAAGGGTACTTATATATTGTTGAATGGCTCTTACGTAATGAGTTTGGCCAGTAACGGAACAGGGGGGACACCCGAGCATTTGTTCCGCGAGTACTACGGGGAGATTCAGCAGAACGTAGGCAAGAGTAGCAAAGTAAAATTGGGTATGCAGAGCATTTACTACAACCAAGCCCGCTACGAGCAAGAGTTGGAATACGAGCCCGTTCAGACCCTTACGCCTTTCGCCGAATGGTTGTACAAGGCCCCCAGCGGCCGCAGCATGCGTGTAGAGGCTCAGTACTTGAAGACCGACAAGGACCAGGGAAGCTTTGCCAATGCCATGGTCGAATACTACTGGAGCAAGAAGTTCTCGATGGCCGTAGGCGATATGGTGAACATTGAGCCCCATCGTTATGAGCGCATGATCATCGCTGATCAGGTGTTGCATTACCCCACCTTCTTCTTGAGCTACATCGACGGGCCTACCTGGTATACCTTGAGTTTTTTGAAGCAGCAGCAAGGCGTAAACTGTTCAGGCGGTGTTTGCCGCGAAGAGCCTGCGTTTAGTGGGGTTCGGTTTACAGTGAACAGCACCTTTTAAAAAGGAGAGTTGGGCTGCCTGAGAATGAGCTAAGCCGCTAGGGATATTTTCCAATTTAAGGAAGGGCGGACGGGCTTCTCAAGTGAGGGGTAAGCCGCAGGGATTGCTCCCTAAACGATTGGCGATCAAGGGTCTTGGTCGGTTGTTGCCAAACCATTTGTTGCCATTTATTGTTTAAATATGTACTTTCACCCTATGCGAATGCTCAAATACAACTTAGAAAAATCCCTGTTTGGGGTCTGCACCGAGTTGGCAGAACGCATTGGATTATCAACCCGCAGCGTGCGCCTGTGGTTCATTTATGCTTCCTTTTTTACTTTGGGCTCACCCGTGATCATCTATTTGGTTTCGGCGTTTTGGTTCAACATGAAGCGCTATTCTTCCGAGCGTAGAACCCGTGTTTGGGATTTGTAGTGGTGCGTAGCTGACTTTTGAAGAGTTCGCCATCCCGCTGATTAGTGATATTGAGCTGGCCCCAGTCATCGAGGGGTTGAAATCAGTTCCATTCTGGTATAAAGCACAATTTCTTTGATGCCTCTATGGATATTGGTCTTTTATAGATTCAAGTAAAATTCGCGCAAGAGCTCAATGGCCTGTTGGCTATAGCTACCTGGCTTCTTGTACGTAGTTAGAGTCTCTCTTTCTTGGCAAGTTGAAGGTTCTAAGCGCATGGAAAGATGTAGCAAATGCGGCGCTTTGCCGGGATGGGCGGCAATGGCTTGCTGACTGTCTATGTGCCAGGGGCCCCAGTCGGTTGGGCATGAGCCTGGAGGAAGCAAGAGGTGAAAGATGCCACCGGGTTCTAGTAGTTCAGCCGCGCGGTGGAGCAACTTGAACAAACTGCCCAATGACTGGTGCCGAGCGCTTCGTTTCAAGTCGTCTTGGCTTTCCTGTTGTCCTTCGAAAAAGGGGGGGTTGCAGACGATGGCATCGAACTTCAGAGGCCAAGCATGGGTTTGGTTGGATAGTGCATCAATGTCGTGGCCGTCGACTTGGGATTGGGCCTGCTGCGTAATCCGGCTGATTTCGTTTATAGGCTGGTCGATGGCCTTCCATCCGGATTCGTTCCAGTCTCCTTGGGCGATGTGTAGGCGTTCATTGAAGGGACTGGAGGCGGCGTTAGCCGCCGCCTGGATAGCTGTGGCCGCGTCGAGTTCCAGGCCAAATCCCTGAAGTTGGGGGTAGCGTTGGGCCAGCATCAGCAGCAAAAGGCCGGTGCCGGTTCCCAAATCCAATACTGTGGCGGCTGAGCCCAATTCAATGGAGGCCCCAAATAGGCAGGCATCGGTAGTTACCGCCAAGGTAACGGTTTCTTGGGCGACGGTAAATTGTTTGAAAGCAAACGGTTTGCGGGCCATGTCAATCCAACATCCACTGGTCTCCTGATAACTCAGAAGGGTCTGAATAATAGGCATGTCCCTGCCGCTTCAAGTGCAATACACTGCTGCAATGTTGCAAGGACAAGGATAAATCATGGCTGGAGTAAATCGCGGCTTTTCCGTGTTCTCGGCACAGACTGCTTAATAGTTCCAGGAATTCCTTGCGGCTGGGGTAATCCAAGAAAGCCAAAGGTTCGTCGAGCAAGAGAAGGGGAGTGTCTTGTGCCCAGCAGCGGGCCAGCATCACCTTTTGTTTCTCTCCGTCACTCAGGCTCAGAAATAGGCGATCAGACCAATCTTCGAGCCCCATTTTTTTCAACCAGTTTCGAGCGATGCTTTCGTCTTCTCTGTGGTAGCCCTTGATATTGGAAGCAAATCGAAAGCGCCCGCTCATCACCACTTCCAAAACGCTCAAGCGCAAATCTTGGGGAGGGGTGGCCAAAACCATACTGACGCAGGCGGCACGTTGCGATTCGCTGAGCATGCCGATGGCTTGCCCTTGAATCTCTACCGAGCCCACCAATGGGGCTTGCATGCCGGCTAGGGTTCTCAAGAGTACCGATTTCCCTACACCATTACGCCCTACCAGCAGCATGATTTCGCCTGAATTCAGCGAAAAATTTAGCTGGGCATGCAAGGTTTTTTCCTTGTTGGTCCCGATTTCCAGACCGGTGCTCAATTGAATGCTATGAAGCAAATGCTCAGACATAGGGGTATTGCCATACAAAAGTGGGAATTTCGAAGCGTGAAATTGCAATTGAATCTCGCTACCGAAGCCGATATATCCGAAATTTTCCGTTTGGCTGAGGCCTCTTGGCAGGCCCATTACCCGGCGATCATTGGTCAGGAGCAGGTCGATTACATGTTGGCTCGCTTTTACAACGACGCGTCCTTGTTGCAGCAAATGCGCGAGGGCCAGCGCTTTTACTTCATTACTTTGGAAAACGAACGGGTCGGGTTTGTGGCCATCAGCAGCCCGGGAAAACACTTTTTGGCGCCCGATTCTCACTTCATTCACAAGTTTTATTTGCATCCGGCGCAACAGAATAAAGGAGTAGGGGCCGCGGCATTCCAGGCCTTGATAGAGGCAGAGTCTGAGGCTCATGCGATCCGTTTGCAGGTCAATCGAGGGAATTTCAAGCCCATCAATTTCTACTTCAAGTTGGGCTTTCGCATTGAATCTGTAGGTGACTTTTCGATCGGCGATGGTTACGAAATGAATGACTTTGTGATGGTCTGGACCCGGTCCTGACCTACCTTTGCGGCCGTGTTAGCCCTGGTCGACTTTTCCTTTGAATTTGCGGGTCGGTATTTGTACCGAAATGCCAATTGGCACATCAAGCCCGGTGAAAAAATCGGATTGGTCGGTTTGAACGGAACGGGCAAGTCTACGCTGCTCCGCCTGGTGGCCGGTGATTTTGAATTGCGCGAGGGCTCTTTGAGCAAGTCCAATTCCCTGAGCATTGGGTTTTTGAACCAGGATTTGCTGAGCACGCATTACGAGGCCTCGGTTCGTGATGTGGTCTTGGGTGGCCGAGATTATTTGATGAAAATTGACCAGGAAATCAATGAGATCTTGGTCAAGATCGAGACCGATCACAGCGAGCGATTGCTGCAACGCCTGGCTGATTTGCAAGACGAATTCGGGGCCAAAGGCGGCTACGATTGGCAGGCGCAAGCCGACAAATTGCTCGAAGGTTTGGGCTTTCCCACGGTTGAGTTGAGCAAACCCTTGCACCTCTTCTCCGGCGGATGGCGCATGCGGGCCATGCTGGCCAAGCTGCTGTTGATGTCGCCCGATTTGCTTCTTTTGGACGAGCCTACCAACCACTTGGATTTGCCCACCATCGAGTGGCTGGAGAACTATTTGAAAGATTACCAAGGTACCTACGTGATCGTCTCACACGACCGTTTCTTCTTGGATAAAACCGTCAACCGAATTGCCGAAGTGGCCCACCAGCAATTGTTTCATTTCAAGGGCAACTTCAGTTCTTATTTGGACCAAAAGGAGGAGCGCGATGATCTCTTGCAACGCCAGTTTGACAACCAGCAGAGTTTCATTCGCCAGCAAATGCAGTTCATTTCTCGTTTCCGATACAAAGCATCCAAATCAACGGCTGTACAAAGCCGGGTAAAAATGCTGGAGCGCATGGACAAGATTGAAATCAAAGACAAGGAAACCCGAGCCTTCAGCATACGATTCAACATTCGTCAAACCCCCGGAAAGGTGGTCACCGAAATAGAAAATGTAAGCAAGTCATATGGCGATTTGCACATCATGGCAGGGGCCTCAGCGCAATTGTTGCGCGGGGACAAAGTGGCCTTGGTTGGAGCCAACGGCAAGGGCAAGTCAACCTTGCTTCGCATGGTGTACGGCAGTGAGCCTTTTTCAGGAAAGGTAGAATTGGGTTGGAATGCCGAACCCGCCTTTTTTGCTCAGCACCAGCTGGAGTCACTGAATTTGAAACACAACCTGTTGGAGGAAATCGCCACGGTTTCGGCCGAGTACACCGAAAATGAGTTGCGAACGGTCTTGGGTTGTTTTCTGTTCACCGGAGAAGAAGTTTTCAAGAAGGTCAAAGTCTTGTCGGGCGGAGAAAAATCGCGGTTGGCCTTGGCCAAAACCTTGATTACGCAGGCCAACTTGTTGCTGCTGGACGAGCCTACCAACCACTTGGACATGTTCAGTACTTCGGTATTGGCTGATGCCTTGGAAAACTATGCTGGCACCTTGCTGTTTGTGTCGCACGATCGAACCTTTATTTCTCGAGTAGCCAACAAAATATGGTGGATTGAGAACGGGAAATTGAAGGAATACCCCGGCAGTTTTGACGAGTACAACGAGTGGATGAAAACCCGGGAACCCGTTGAAGCAGAAACCATTCAACCGGAAGTGCAGAAGCCTGTTGAAGTGGCAAAAGAGCCATTGGCTGCTTTGTCTAAAAACCAGATTCAAAAAAGAGAGGATGATCTCCATGTGGCTGAAAAAGCCGTAGAAGATTTCAAGGCCAAGCGAAAGCAATTGGAGTGGGACATGGCTTCCCCCGAGCTGTCTTCCAATGCCGAAGCACTGCAAGCCAAGATGGAGGAATACGGCCAATTGGAGAAGGAACTCAAGGCTGCACAAGCCCATCTTGACCTGTGTTTTGAGCTCTGGATGGAGACCCAAGACTAGTTTGGCCCCGGATTTGCTAACTTCGGAGCATGCTTCGTTGGGCACTTCTTTTGATTTTCTTTTGTGCACAAGTCGTGCAGGCCACTCGAGATTCGGCTTTGCGCTATGCCAATGCCATCTATGAACCGGCCATTCACACGGTGCGATTGAATCAAGTGGAAAGTGGGTTCAATGTTCCCATTGTCAATGTAGGTGAGGCCGGAAGCCTGAAGTTGGAGTTTGATGAATTTACCAGCAATCCGGACTATTACCAGTATACGCTGATTCACTGCGATGCCAACTGGCAACCCTCCAATTTGAATGTCACACAAGCCTTGAATGGGATGGGGTATGAAGAATTGGGAACCCCTAGTTTTTCGACCCAAACCTTGACCAAATACCTTCATTACAGCATCGCTGTGCCTTCTGAAAATACCGTTCCCAAAGTGGGGGGGAATTTCTTGTTGGTGGTTTACCGCAATTACGATCCGGATGACATCGTGCTCAGTCGCCGAATGATGGTATTGGACGTCAAAGGCCGGGTCGATCAAATGCTGGTGCAACAGAGCAGCCAGATTGAGTTGAGACGTACCCACCAAGAAGTTGATTTCAATTTTGTCGCCTATGACAATTATTTCATGCCCAATGCGCTGCAAGATCTGAAGGTGGTGATGATGCGCAACATGGAATGGGGATCGGCGATCAACGACCTCAAGCCCCAGTTCATGCAGGGTAGAACCTTTCAATACCAGTTGCAAACAGGCAATCAATTTCAGGGTGGAAACCAATACCGAGGGTTTGATATACGCAGCACACGCTCAGCGCTCTTGGGCGTAGTCAAGCGCTACGATTTTGCCGGTCAGAAACACATTGATTTGGTGACCGATCAGGCCCGGACCTACGATCGATATTTCAATTGGAGCGATTACAACGGCCGGTATTTCTTGGATAGCCGAGATGTGCCATTGCCCGGTGGCGTGGCCTATGAGAGCGATTATTGCTTTGTGCATTTCAGCCTCAAAGCTGACGAATCGGATCAACCGATTTACGTGTACGGCGAATTGAGCGATTGGCAACTCCTGGAATCCCATCGTTTGTACTTCAATCCCAGCAATGGTTTGTACGAAGCCGTTTTGCCCTTGAAGCAGGGATACTACAATTACCAATACTTGACCTCCGACCAGGAAGATGCGCTCAACTTTAAACCCATTGAAGGCAGTCATGGCGAGACGGAAAACAACTATATGATTTTTGTCTACCACCGCAATGTGCAGTTGGGCTTTGATGAGCTCATAGGTTATGGTTTGCAGAACTCGGTTTCGGGTGGGCGTTGATTGGGATTAGGGTCGTGCTTGAGGCATTAGAGTCGTCCAGTCATTGGGATCTTTCAATCGATAAAGTTTCATGCCTTGGTAGGATTCGCCGGGCCAGTTTTTAAAGCCCATCACGGTCATGGCTTGGGCTGGCTGATAAGTGCCAATGCATGTGGCAGGAGGCAGAGACAAGGTGTCCGGCCCGCGATGGCCGGTTCCGAAATCCAACACATAAACTTCTGTGATGGCTTTTCGAGGTTGCTGAAAAGTCTGTAAGTAATCGGGCATGCCGTACTCGAGGTTGGGGTTGTGGTAAGCCGCATAAGTGGCCAGCGCTGACCCAGTGATGAGGCTGCCTTCTGGGGCTGTCTTCAGTTGCTGGTCCAGCCAGGCTAGAGCGGGTTCGGAAAGTCGAGCGGGTCTATCGGCCAGGGCTGAAAAGTGACGGGCCGTATAAAGTCCCGCACCGTTGAATAGGGCTAGGGCTCCTAGTCCCATGAGCCATTTGGGCGACTTGGACAACAGAGGTGCCAAGGCCAAGCTGAACAGTAACCAGGCCATGGGCCAATAGCGGTGCAAAGGTTGGGCTGCCGTCAGGGTGAGCAGGTACAGACCTAAGGCATAGAGCCAGAAATTGTGCTGCCTCAATCGGATTTGGTGATAGGTCAGGCCTAGTAAGGCGACAAAGAAAAATAAGGCTTGGAAAGGAGCTTGTTTGTAGGTGTACAACAGCTCATTTAGCCCATTTGATGCCCGCAATGCGCTGTGTTTTGCAACTTGGTAACTCATCTGATGATAAGCATTTGAAATGTCCCAATTGTAGTGATACAAGAGGTATATACTAATTCCAATGGCGGGTGATAACAAACGGGCTCTGTCTGGAAGTTTGGGGTGTTTTATTCCTTCGAAAATGAACATACCCAAGGCCAAAGGGGCTAACAATAAGTGACAGGCCGGCAGCAAACAAAGAAGGAAGCTTCGAAGCCATAAGGAAGGCGGTCCCCATGCGTAGGCGATGAGCAGAGCCATGGCAAGGGATTCCACTCTCACGCTTCTCGCGATCTCAAATACCGATCGATCCCAAGCAAACAATAGGGTGATTCCTAAGGCCCAATAGGCTTTGCTATCTGAACGTTTTAATATCTGAAACAAGGCCCAAAGGCTCAGGCAGGTGATGAGTAAAAATGGGAGGCGCACCCAAAACGGCTTCAATGGAAGGAAGATGAGCATCAAACGATGCCAATGGTGGATGAAGGGCGGGTAAGAGGCGAATTGTTCGGTGGCCCCTGGATTGGGCCACAACCAAGAAACCCATTTTCCGGTTTGAAAATGTTGAACGGCGGGATCCAAATTCTGAACCTCGTCGTTCCAAACGACAGGCAAGGTGTCTAGGTTGAGCAAACCCAGAAGGAGGTAAAGGATAAGGAAAATGTGAAAAAGCCGCTCGGCCCGCATGGGGCAAACTTAATCGAAACTCAGCAAGACTTGGTTCTTGTCTACAGCTTGTCCCTTCTCGCAGCGAATGGCCCCGATGACGGCGTCAGCTGGGGCTTTGATGGCATTTTCCATCTTCATGGCTTCCAATACCAGGAGTTTGTCGCCCTTTTTAACCGCTTGACCTGGGCTTACCAAAACGTCCAATACCAAACCGGGCATGGGAGCCTTTAGCTCGGAGATTTTGGTTTGCATGGCATTGTCCAAGCCCATAGACTTGAGCAGCTCGTCCAAGGGTTCGCTGACTTTGAACTCGTGCTTCATGCCCTTGTATTGGATCGTGACACTGCGCTGCTCTCGGTTGACCGAAACAACATCTATCGACAACGTATTCTGAGGGCCAACCAAAAGAGCTCGGTTGTTTCCTTGAGGGACCCATTCCCATTTTTCGCCGTTGATCTCAGCCGCATGGCCGTCCAAGTTGGGTTCGAAGGTTCGGTCGTTCCAATGAATTTTCATGATTAGGAATTGCGGTCGATGACAAAGTTAACCAAGGCCTCCAAATGTTGGGAAGCGCTGGGGTTGGTTTTGAGATGGCGCAGAATGTCAAAGGCCTCACTTCGAAGCTCGTTCATTTTCTTCCTGGCGTATTCCATGCCACCGAACTGTTCTACAAATTGCAGCACACCTGAAATCTTTTCCGCATCGCTTTTCTTGCTGCGAATGAGTTTTTTGATGGCCTTTCCCTCTGATTTTGGCGCTTGTTGCAATGCGTAGATAATGGGCAAGGTCAATTTTTTTTCCTTGATGTCCAGACCTGCAGGTTTGCCGCTTTTGTTGTCACCAAAGTCAAACAAGTCATCGCGAATTTGAAAGGCCAATCCGATGTACTCCCCAAAACGAGCCATTGCCTTAAGAGTTTCGGGATCCTGGGTGGTGCTGATGGCGCCTATGTGGCAACAAGAAGAAATCAAGGAGGCCGTTTTCTTGCGAATGATTTCGAAGTACACTTCTTCGGTGGCACTCATGTTTCGAGCTCGTTCGAGTTGGAGCAGCTCGCCTTCACTCATTTCCCGGACCGAGTCTGAAAGAATTTCCAGCATGTCAAAGTCCTTGTTTTGAACGCTCAACAATAAGCCTCGTGACAAGAGATAATCCCCGACCAGCACCGCAATTTTGTTCTTCCAAAGCGCATTGATGGAGAAAAATCCCCGGCGTTGAAAGCTGTCGTCGACCACGTCGTCGTGAACCAAGGTGGCCGTGTGCAGCAGTTCGACCAAACTAGCCCCGCGGTAGGTGCGATCGTTGATCTCGCCAAACAACTGGGCCGAATAGAGCACAAATATGGGCCTAACCTGTTTGCCCTTGCGGCGAACGATATAGGTCATGATGGTGTCGAGCAAGGGCACAGCTGTTTTCATGCTCTGCCTAAACTCCCGCTCAAAGCGATCCAGCTCGGAGGCTATGGGTTTTTTGATGGGCTCGATCGACGCGCTCATAGGGCAATGCGAAGGTAAGACTTTTGGCCTCAGACCCGAGACCGCTGTATCTTGGCGGCATGAGAAAACTCTTAGCCTTGGCATTGGGGTTTGGTTTTTGGGGCTTGCACGCTCAATCTGAAACGGAAATGGGTCCCAATGGTCAGAAATTGGTATCGATCATCGGTGATCACTGCCATTTGGGTTTGATGCCAGCCGAGGGGCAAGCCCTGGATTCGGCTTTCAGGGTTCAAAATCACGAGCGCAGCCTCAGATGGTTAGACGCTATGCCGGGCCGATACCAGGGATATAAGCCCAAACCTGGGACGCTGCGAAAATTGGGCAAGCTTGATTTTTCTGAAGTCCGGATGGTTTTTGTCGGCGGCAATTGGTGCCCCGATACCCAAGGAGGATTGCCCGATATCATGCGCATATTGGATGCTGTTGGAATAGACCCCAATTCTTGGACTTACCTCTCGGTTGATCGTCAAAAAAGGCTTTTGTCTATAGATGGTCAAGCGCCCGACTTGATTTTTTGGGTGGAGCGAGTGCCCACGGTCATAGTGCTAGTCAATGGGTCGGAAGTAGGCCGGCTTGTAGAATTTCCCGAACGCAGTTGGGAGGAGGATTTATACCGTTTGTTGAAGCCTTAGGCTCTTAACGAAACAGAACACTGGGAACCTCAGAGCGGCTGATGCTGCTTGAATTCCAAAGCTTGTTGAAATGGGCGAGAGTGCTCTGCTGACGTTTCCTGTAAGTCCATCCGCGAGCGATGAGCAAGCCCAAGAACACTGCGGTGACTCCCGCTAATGGCCCTTGCATTTGACTGGGTGCTTGGAAGGTGGCTACCGCTAAGACCAAGAGAAATGCGACCGCTATGGCCCAGATTCGGCGATGTTGAAAGGCTCCACAGCGAAGTACAATGTACATGTCGCGATCAACGCCGCGCACTTCACCGTGAGCAAATGGAGCTAGACTCTCCTTGCTGCGTATGGTCTCCAGTTGAAAATCAAATTCGGTGATCTTTCCATAAAAAGACTGTGAGCGGCTTTGGCTTTGGTAGCCTTCGTCGCTGAGGAAACAATCGGACTTGAGGGCTGCTTCAATTTCCCCGCGATTCATTTGGCTTTTTAAGTACCAGGTATTGAAGGGGTATATCAGCGTAGTGATCATGCTTTCCATTGATTGAGTTGTTCAAGTGATTCGGCCAACTCGTCGATGAGCTCAGGGCTATCAAATGCGCCATTGCCTATGACTACGCAATCGGCCCCATGCTTAAAAGCGTGCTCGGCTTCTGCGCTGGAACGAATACCGCCGCCTACAAAGATCGGCCCGTCTATGGCCTGAGAAACAGCCTTGATGATGCTGCTGGGTACAGGGTGGTCGGCCCCGCTTCCGGCGTCTAAGTAAAACAACTGCAATCCCAATAGTTCACCGGCAGTAGCCGTTGCGGCGGCAATGTCGGGCTTGTTGTAAGGAAGGGGCATCGTGCTGCTCATGTATTGAGCCGATGTGAGTTTGCCACTTTCCACCAGCATGTAGGCGGTAGGGATGGTATTTAGCCCGCTGCGTTTGATGTGCATGGCGGCATGTACGTGCTTGCCGATTAAAAATTCGGCATTGCGGCCGGAGATCAAACTCAAAAACAGGAGCGCATCGGCCTCCTCGGCGATTTGGGTTTCATTTCCAGGAAACAAAATGACACGTTCGGCTCCCAACTCTTTGATCAATCGAACGCATTGACGGGTGTTCCCAACCGAAACCAGGCTGCCTCCAACCAAGAAGGTTCCGAATCCGTTTTCGAGAGCCTTCAAAACCACCTCTTTGGTTTTGTCGGGGTGATTGTCGGGGTCACAGAGCACCGCGATTTCTTTTTTGCCTGACTCTTTGAGATACTGGAAATAATGAAGCGCCATAGTTACTGCAAAGTAAGTGATTTCAAACAGCCTCACCTGTGGCTGTCCATGCTTTTTGTTGTGAAGGAGCTTTTGTTTAAGAAACGCCAGTAAAACAACGAAAATCACATTGTCCTAATTACTTGACAATCAAATAGATGTGCTGAAACCCTTGCTACATAAGGGTTTGCGCGTTTTCAACAGGTCAAAGCCCCGTAAAACTTGGATTCTGTGCACGTGTGTGGAAAACCGAAAATTTAAAATTTCAGGGAGGAAAATAGATTTGTTCCTCTACATCCAAACCAACTTCTATCTCTCAACCACAACTACAAAAAAGATGAATCAAAAAACTACCAGCGTAAACCCCAGTGGTTTGCAGTTTGCCCGCCGAAACACTCAAGACAACGTTTCACCATTTGACCTGTTTGAATACGATTATCGCTCATCGGTCATCAAGAAACCCGATGGAAGCGTTGTGTTTGAAATGAAGAATGTAGAAGTGCCCAAAGGTTGGAGCCAAGTGGCTACCGACATCATGGCGCAAAAGTATTTCCGCAAAGCAGGAGTTCCTCAGGCAGACGGTAGTTTGGGTAGTGAGACATCAGCAAAGCAAGTGGTTCATCGTTTGGCTGATACGTGGCGTCATTGGGGAGAGCAGCACGGTTATTTTGCTTCAGAGGCAGATGCAAAGATTTTCTACGACGAGTTGGTCTACTCGATGTTGAACCAGGAATCAGCTCCCAATTCTCCTCAGTGGTTCAATACCGGTTTGCACCATAGCTATGCCATCACTGGCAAGCCTCAGGGACACTACTACGTGGATCCCATTACAGAAAAGTTGATGAAGTCTACCAGCGCTTACGAGCGTCCTCAGCCCCATGCTTGTTTCATTTTGTCGGTTGACGATGATTTGGTGAACGAAGGTGGTATCATGGATTTGTGGGTTCGTGAAGCACGTATTTTCAAATACGGTTCGGGTGTGGGAACCAACTTCTCACGTATTCGAGGTGCAGGAGAAAAATTGTCTGGTGGTGGAACCAGCTCCGGTTTGATGAGCTTCTTGAAAATTGGTGATCGCGCTGCGGGAGCCATCAAGAGTGGTGGTACTACCCGTCGCGCAGCCAAAATGGTTTGCTTGGACTTGGATCACCCCGAGGCTTTGGAATTCATCAACTGGAAGAAAGAAGAAGAAAAGAAAGTAGCGGCCTTGATTGATGCCGGCTACTCCAACGACTATGAGGGTGAAGCCTACGCCACCGTTTCTGGTCAGAATAGCAACAATTCTGTGCGCATTCCCAATCGTTTCTTCGAAGCCTTGAAGAAAGAGGAAGACTGGGGCTTCACAGCTCGCAGCACAGGCGAAGTAATGAAAAGCGTGCCCGCTACCGAAGTATGGGACAACATTGGCTCAGCCGCTTGGGCTTGTGCCGATCCTGGAGTTCAGTACGACGACACCATAAACCAATGGCACACTTGCCCAGAGGGTGGTCGCATCAATGCATCTAACCCCTGCTCTGAATACATGTTCTTGGACAACACGGCCTGCAACTTGGCTTCCCTGAACTTGCGCAAATTCTTCAACGATACCGAGAAGACCTTCAATGTAGAGAACTTGGAATACAGTGCCCGTTTGTGGACCACCGTCTTGGAGATTTCGGTATTGATGGCTCAGTTCCCCTCCAAAGAGGTGGCTCAGTTGAGTTACGATTACCGCACCTTGGGTCTGGGTTATGCCAACTTGGGTTCCGTTTTGATGTGTGCCGGTATTCCTTACGATAGCAAAGAAGCCAGTGCTATTTGCGGAGCGGTTTCTGCGATCTTGACCGGTACGGCCTATGCTACTTCAGCTGAGATGGCTGCGGTGAAGGGTCCATTCCGCATGTATGAGAAGAACAAAAAGCACATGTTGCGCGTCATTCGCAACCATCGCTATGCGGCCTACAATACGCCTTTGGCTTTTGAAGGATTGGATATCAAGCCCGTGTGCATCGACGAGAAGTTCTGCCCCGATTACTTGTTGAAATCGGCTTGCAACTCTTGGGACAAAGCAGTTCAGTGGGGTGAGAAACACGGTTTCCGCAACGCTCAAGCCACCGTTATTGCTCCGACTGGAACCATCGGTTTGTTGATGGATTGCGATACCACCGGTATTGAGCCTGACTTCGCCTTGGTGAAGTACAAAAAGCTTTCTGGCGGCGGATACTTCAAAATCGTCAACCAGTCTGTACCCGTAGCCTTGAGAAATTTGGGTTACAGCGAGGAAGAGACTGCGGCGATCGTGAACTATGCCAAAGGTCACCAGACCTTCAAGGGCGCTCCCCACATCAATCACGAGTCTTTGAAGTCTTTGGGCTTCAATGATGCTGACTTGGCCGTTTTGGAAAAAGAGGCCCCCATGGCCTTTGAAATTGGATTTGTATTCAACCAGTGGACCTTGGGTGAAGAGTGCATGGCTCGTTTGGGCTTCAGTGCCGAAGAATACAACAGCCCCAAATTCAACATGTTGAAGGCTCTTGGATTCACGGGTTCTCAAATCAACGAAGCCAACGTTTTCGTGGCCGGTACCATGACCATTGAGGGTGCTCCTCATTTGAAGGAAGAACACTACCCTGTGTTCGATTGTGCCAACAAGTGCGGTTCTACCGGTGTTCGTTACATTCATCCCTTTGCTCACATTCGCATGATGGCGGCGGCTCAGCCCTTCATGTCAGGTGCCATTTCCAAGACCATCAACTTGCCAAATGAAGCCAACGAGGACGATATCAAAGATTGTTACGAGTTGAGCTGGAAGTTGGGCTTGAAAGCCAACGCCCTATACCGCGATGGTTGCAAGTTGAGTCAGCCTTTGAGCAACAAGTCTGAAAACGCTGAAGAGGTCGAGGAGACAGCTGAAGAAGTAAGCGCAGTTGCGGCTACCACTAAGCCTGAAGACTTGACCCCTGATCAAGTTTTGGAAGCGGCCAAACGCATTTTGAGTGCCAGCCCTGATACCAAATTCAAGCGCCAGTTGTCCAACATCGTTGAGAAGAAGCGCTTGCCCAACCGCCGCAATGGGTTTACCCAAAAAGGCCGTGTAGGAGGTCAAACCATCTTTGTTCGCACCGGTGAATACGATGACGGAACCTTGGGTGAAATCTTCATCGACATGCACAAAGAAGGTGCAAGCTTCCGTTCTTTGATGAACTGCTTCTCAATTGCTATTTCGGTGGGATTGCAGTACGGTGTTCCCTTGGAAGAGTTCGTTGACAAGTTTGCTTTCACTCGATTTGAGCCTAGCGGTATGGTTGAAGGCCACCCCAACGTAAAGAATGCTACCTCGATTGTAGACTATATCTTCCGCTTGCTCGGCTTTGAGTACTTGCACCGCGATGATCTGGTTCAAGTGAAGCCTAGCGATTTGCGCCCTGCTGAGACGCCAAAGGCTGAAGCTCCTGTTATCAGCGAGTTCCGTCCGGTGTTCAACCCTGAGCCTGTTGAGACGGTTTCAAGCCAAACCAGCAGCCAAACCAGCCTGAACTTGGAAGGTGTAACCTTGCAAAAGAAGGATGTTCAAGACCACATGCGCGAGATACAGTCAGATGCACCTGCCTGCAACGTATGCGGACACATCACGGTTCGTTCTGGTACTTGTTACAAGTGCTTGAACTGCGGAAATAGCTTGGGTTGCAGCTAAAAGAAAAAACAAACAACAACCTATACCACCGATTGGGGCCGCGCAAGCGGCCCTTTTCGTTTGGGGGCAGTGAAGGCGGTTCAAATCGGTTACCTTTGCAGGGATTCTACAGCAATGGCTTTTGAGAAAGTAAAACGCAGCGACAACTACAGTGAGTGGTACAACAACCTAGTGAAACAGGCTGATTTGGCTGAGCATAGCGCCGTGAAGGGTTGCATGGTCATCAAACCTTATGGTTACGCGATTTGGGAAAACATGCAAAAGGAACTGGACCGCATGTTCAAAGAAACGGGTCACACCAATGCCTATTTCCCCTTGTTCGTTCCCAAAAGCCTATTTGAGAAGGAAGAAAAAAACGCCGAGGGCTTTGCCAAAGAATGCGCGGTAGTTACCCATTACCGCTTGAAAGCCGATCCCGATAAGCCAGGATCCTTGATGGCCGATCCCGATTCCCGTTTGGAAGAAGAATTGGTGGTTCGACCCACCTCAGAAGCCATCATTTGGAACACGTATAAGAATTGGATTCAGAGCTACCGCGATTTGCCGATTCTGATCAACCAATGGGCCAATGTGGTTCGTTGGGAGATGCGTACACGTCTGTTTTTGAGAACCGCTGAGTTCTTGTGGCAGGAAGGTCATACAGCGCATAGTACCAAGGAAGAAGCTTGGGCAGAAACTCGCCAAATGCTGGATGTCTATGCTCATTTTGCCGAGCATTTCATGGCTGTGCCCGTCATTCGAGGCATGAAGACTCCGAATGAGCGATTTGCGGGAGCTGATGAGACCTTGTGCATCGAAGGAATGATGCAAGACGGAAAGGCCCTGCAAATGGGAACCAGCCACTTTTTGGGTCAGAATTTTGCCAAGGCCTTTGATGTAAAGTTTCAAAGCAAAGAAGGAAAGTTGGAGCATGTTTGGGCCACCAGTTGGGGAGTATCCACCCGATTGATGGGGGCATTGATCATGACCCATAGCGACGACGAAGGTTTGGTGTTGCCACCGCGATTGGCCCCCATTCATGTAGTGGCTGTGCCCATTTACAAGACCGAAGAAGAATTGCAAGCGGCCTCTGACGCACTTGACCCCATCCTGGCTTCATTGAAACAGGCAGGCTTGAATGTTAAATTCGACAACCGTGACACCCATAAGCCTGGATTCAAGTTTGCCGAGTGGGAACTCAAAGGAGTGCCTGTTCGCTTGGCTGTAGGCCCCCGCGATTTGGCCAATGGAACGGTTGAATTGGCACGTCGCGATACCAAGACCAAAGAAATTGTGCCCCTGGAAGGTTTGTCCGAGCGCATACAAGCTCTCTTAGAGGAAATTCAAGAGAACCTGTTCCAACGCGCTTTGGATTTGCGTGCAGCCAAGAGTTTTGAGGTGAACAGTTGGGAGGAATTTGAAGAGGTCATCAACGTGAAAGAAGGATTTGCCTGGGCCCATTGGGACGGCACTTCTGAAACCGAAGAGAAAATCAAGGAACTGACCAAGGCAACCATTCGATGCATTCCCTTTGAAGCCAAAGAGGAAGCGGGTACTTGCGTTCTGACCGGAGCCCCTTCAAAAGGCCGAGTCGTTTTTGCCAAAGCTTATTGATTCAACTTGGATCGATTGTATCGGTCGATTAAGGGTGAGGCAAAAATGGCCCCGAGAATGACCGCCGTTCCTACGTAGAACCAGCTGTTCAAATCTTCGTTTTCATGAAAAATGAGAGCACCCAATACGATGCCGTATACGGGTTCCAAATTCACGGTCAGATTAGCGGTGAAGGCACTCAGTTGGCTCAAGGCACGGGTGCCCAGCCAGAACGTCAAATTGGTGCATAAAATGGCCAATAACAGGGTCCAAAGCCAATCGGCAGGTAAGAGTGGAAGCAGTGATTCTCCGGGCTTTAGCCATAGGGGCATCAGAACGGTCAATGCGACCGCTCCAGCGAACATTTCCAAACTGCTAATGGCCCAAGCGTCTGCCTGCTCGATGTACTTTTTATTCAATACGGTAAACAGGGCGGCAAGGGCGGCCGAGGCCAATCCGCTGATGACTGCTGCGCCAAAACCGCTGCTGAAGGATTGGGCTTGTTCAGCGATCTGGGTTCCATAAATCAAAAGAATTCCACCGATCACGATGGCTCCTAGAATCAGGTCTTTTTTGGACAGGCGATTGCCGAGCAACCAGGGTTCCAATAGGCTAGAAAAGAAGGATGCCGCGCTCAAGCAGGCCAAGGTGACCGAGGCGCTATTGCCCAATTTGATGCTGCCGTAAAAGGTGATCCAGTGGGCGCAAACGATCAGGCCTATGCCCAAGAATATGCGAGCTTGCTTCCAAGACAATTCCCTAAGCCGTTTCCAAACCACCGGCAAGGCCATGTAAATCAAACCGGTAAGGGTCATGCGCTGCCAAACGAGCAAAAAAGACCCATACGAAATGAGCTTGCCCAAGATGGCAGTGAAGCCCCAGAGCAATACGGCTGTATGCAGGTAGGCAAGGGCGCGGTTTCTAGAAATGTTGGACATAATGTTGCGTGCTAGGGTCCCTATAAAAAATCAAGGCCGCGCTTTGCAGCACGGCCAGGATGTTGGTATATAAAAGCGCGTAACAGTTGGCGTTGCCCTGCTTAACGGACAACAATACAAATATACAAAAAATGGGGAAATCCAATTCCCCGCTTTGAAATTAATTGTACTTGCCCTTGTACTTGTCTTTGATCTCACCGGCGATCGTTTTAAGCTCTTGCTCGCGATCCTTATCCATGATGACCAACACATCGCCAGAATCGACAACAACCAGGTTGTCAATGCCGTTGATGACCACCAAACGACCCGTATTCGAGTAGACGAGGGTATTTTGGGTGTTGTACATTTTCTGTGAAGTGCCGATTTGGGCATTGCCTTTTTCGTCCTTTTGACTCACGTCCCATAGGCTTTTCCAAGTACCCAGATCGCTCCAACCAAAGTTCGCAGGCAATACAAACACGTTTTTTTCCTTTTCCATGATGCCGTAGTCAATGCTGATGCTTGGGCAAAGGCTATAGGAGCGCTCCAAATCAACTTTGAAGGAACCGCTGCTGAAATCCAGACGGTCAAACTGTTCATAGATTTCAGGTAGGTGCTGTTCAAAACGATTCAAAATGGTCTTCAGGTTCCAGATGAAAATACCGGCATTCCACAAGAATTCGCCGCTGTCGATGAAGGTTCTGGCGATTTCTTCAGTGGGTTTTTCGGTGAATGTCTTCACTGGGTAAATGCCATGTTCGACTTTGTCAGCATGAAACTGGATGTATCCGTAACCTGTATCGGGTCGGGTGGGCTTGATGCCCATTGTTAAAATGGCATCTTGTTGTTCGGCGAAGTGTAAGGCCTTGGCTGCGTTTTCAATGAAAACCAATTCTTGGGTAATCAAATGGTCTGAAGGGGCCACAATGCACACCGCATTAGGGTTTACATGTCGCAATTTAAAGGTGGCCAAGGCGATGCACGGTGCCGTATTGCGGGCCATGGGCTCTTCCAAGATGTTCTCAGCGGCCATGTTGGGAATGTGCTCTTTGACCAAGTCTACATAACTCTCGTTGGTAATTATGTAAATGTTTTCCCGCGGCACCAAATGAGTGAAACGTCTATAGGTCTGGGCCAGCAAAGATTCTCCCGAACCCATGATGTCCATGAACTGCTTGGGGAAACTCTTCTTGCTTACGGGCCAGAAGCGACTGCCAATGCCGCCAGCCATGATTAATACGTAGTGATTGGGATTGTGGGTCATAGAATGCCTTCTAGGTAGAGGTCGTGCAAATGTACAACACCGCAATAAACCCCTTGTTCAATGATGATCAGCTGGGTAATCTTTTTTTCTTGCATGATTGCAGCTGCTTCGAAGGCCAATTGATGGGCTTCCAGGCACATGGGATGCGGGCTCGCAATGTCAGCCGCATGAATGGAATCCAACTGGGTATGCTTTTCCAGCATGCGTCGCAAATCGCCATCGGTGATGATGCCCGTCACGCGATTTTGGTCGACTACGGCGGTCATTCCCAAGCGGTGTTGGGTCATTTCCAAGACGACTTGTTTCCACTCTGTTTGAGGGCCCACCTGGGGCTGGGTATTTCGTTTGGCTATGTCACCACAGGTCAAATAAAGGCGTTTGCCAAGCTGACCTCCGGGGTGATGCTGAGAGAATTCTTGGGCGCTGAAACCTCGCATGCGAAGCAGAGCAATGGCCAGGGCATCACCCATCATCATTTGAGCGCTTGTACTGGTTGTTGGAGCCAGGTTGTGCGGGCAGGCTTCTTTGTCAATGGTGGCGTTTAGCACGCAATCAGCTCCTTTGGCCAAGGGGCTATCGGTATTTCCTACCAAGGCAAAAAGTGGGTTTCCCCTCAGTTTCAGCAAGGGTAACAAGGCTTGTATTTCAGGGGTGTTTCCACTTTTTGAAATGGCCAATAAGCAATCGCTAGGTTGAACCATACCCAAATCTCCATGAATGGCATCTGCCGCGTGCATGAATAGAGCGGGTTGGCCGGTTGAGTTCAATGTCGCCACGATTTTTTGACCCACAATGGCACTTTTTCCAATACCCGTCACTACCAGTCTCCCTTGAGATTGGAGCAAGGTATCTATGGCCTTGGCAAAGTCTTCATCAATTTGCTGGGCCAAGGGTTCAAGGGATCGCCACTGGTCAACAATGGCTTCTTTTGCGATCGAAAGGATGTGGCTGGTATCACTCATGAGGACTTGTGACTACAAAGAAACCAAAATAAGGTCGTGCCGAACAGACTTTCTGTGTTATTTTTACCTGAGTTACAGCCAGTTTGGGTTCTAGGAATGCCCATTGCCACATGGAAAACACGTCTTCAGCCAGATCCTTCCTGAAAGAATTTTTCGGGTTTGATGCCTTTAAGGGCAATCAGGAGGCTGTAGTGAATTCCATTCTCAACGGCGAAGACAGCTTCGTCATCATGCCTACAGGTGCAGGGAAATCCCTTTGCTACCAGTTGCCTGCCTTGATGATGGAGGGTACGGCCATTGTGATTAGCCCCCTGATAGCCTTGATGAAAAACCAGGTCGACAGCATTCGCGGTTTTTCCAAATCGGCGAGTATGGCCCATTTCATCAATTCTTCTTTGAGCAAGTCGGAAATCGCCGGTGTAGTGCAGGATATGCTCAGCGGTGAAACAAAGTTGCTCTATGTAGCACCTGAAACCTTGAAGAAGGATGACACCCTTGAGCTGCTGAGCAAGGTGAAAATTTCTTTCGTGGCCGTTGATGAGGCTCACTGCATTTCTGAGTGGGGCCATGATTTCAGGCCGGAATACCGCCGTATTCGCCAAATGGTAAAATCGATCGGTGATGTTCCCTTGTTGGCTTTGACCGCAACGGCAACTCCCAAGGTTCAGCAAGACATTCAAAAAAACCTCGGCATGCAGAATGCGCAGGTTTTCAAAAGTTCATTCAATCGGCCCAATTTGTACTATTCCATTCGCCCCAAAGGGAGAAAGGATGTGGTTCACAAAGAGATATTAGGGGTCATCAAAGCCCGATCCAACGAATCGGGTATCATATACTGCCTTTCGCGAAAAAAGGTGGAGGAAATTGCCCAGATGCTGAAAGTGAATGGTATTTCAGCCTTGCCCTATCACGCTGGTTTGGAAGCCAAAGTTCGGGCTCAGCATCAGGATGCTTTCTTGATGGAAGAGTGCAACGTCATCGTGGCCACCATCGCCTTTGGAATGGGCATTGACAAACCCGATGTGCGCTTTGTGATTCACTACGATGTTCCCAAGAGTTTGGAGGGCTATTACCAAGAGACCGGCCGCGCGGGTCGTGATGGTTTGAAGGGAGATTGCTTCTTGTTTTACAACCCCAACGACATCGAAAAGTTGGAGAAATTTATGAAGGACAAGCCCGTGGCCGAGCAGGAAATTGGGCATTTGTTGATCAATGAAACAGCGGCTTTCGCTGAAAGTGCCCAGTGCCGTCGAAAATTGCTCCTGCATTACTTTGGAGAATCGTTTCAGCAATCGAATTGCAACGAAATGTGCGACAACTGCGCGCATCCGAAGGCAAAAACCCGAGTCGACTCCGATATGCAAGCCATGCTCAGCGTAGTCAAAGGTTTGAAAGGGGAATTTACGCTGACCCATTTGGTGCATTTGTGCATAGGCCAGCGCTCTGATACCGTCAAAGATTACGGCCACGATCAGCTGCCGGGTTTTGGCTTTGGAAGTGATAAAGACAAGTTGTTCTGGAAATCAATCGTGCGCCTGGCGCTGGTGGAGAATTTCCTGAAGAAGAACATTGAGCGCTATGGTTTGCTCAGCTTGAGCGCCAAAGGTGCTGAATACATAGAGGACCCCTACGCCCTGGAAATGGCCATCGATACGGAATTCCAAAACGTAAGCGAGGAGGCCTTCGAAAGCGTAAAACTGGATTCAGTTTCCGACCCCGTTTTGTTGCAGCATTTGAAGGATTTGCGTCGCAAAGTGGCCAAAGACAAGGGTTTGCCTCCTTATGTGATTTTTGGTGACCCCAGCCTGGAAGATATGGCCACCAAGTATCCCATTAGTTTGGAGGAAATAGCCAATATCAGCGGGGTAGGTAAGAACAAGGCACAGAAATTTGGTCAAGCCTTTGTGGATTACATTCAGGAGTATGTGGTAACGAATGAAATCGACCGCCCCTTTGAAATTGTTTTGAAAGGAAATGCTGAAAAGTCGGCCAAGCGAGTCAGCATCATTTTAAACATTGACAAAAAGATTGATCTGCCTGATATTGCCAAGCAATTGGGGATTTCTTTTGATAGCCTGATCGATGAGATGGAACAAATTGTCGGCTCAGGTTCCAAACTGAACCTGCATTATTTCTTAGACCAATTCATGGAAGAAGAACTTTTACAAGAAGTATATGATTATTTAAAATCATCAGAAGAAGATGATTTAGACAAAGCAAATCGCTATTTTGACGGTGATTTCTCGATAGAGGAACTACAGTTGATTCGCATTCAATTCATTTCAGATCATGGTTAATATGGAACAGGATATACAACTCTTCGAAAAAGTATTCAGACAGTATCGACCTGGTCTGCTGGCCTTTGCGCGGAATATTCTCAACGACCATGAAGAAGCCGAAGAAGTGGTGCACGACATTTTTCTGTCCATTTGGGACAAGAGAGCCGATATGTTTAGCGATCCTGGTCTGAAGAGTTACTTGTTTAGGGCCGTCAAGAATCGCTGTTTGAATGTCTTGCGCAAGGCCAAATTGGACTTTGAGGAAATGCCCGATCAAGTCCCTGAAATCAATGGATCTACCTTAGCTTCTGATCTCATCGAGGCCAAGGAAACCGAGAAGTTGCTCAATCATTTGATCGAGCAGCTACCCAAAAAGTGTAAACAGGCGTTCTTGCTGAGCCGGGTCGATGGATTGAGCCATAAAGAAGTAGCAGAAATTATGGACATTAGCACCAAAACGGTAGAGAATCAGATTGGCATCGCTTTGAAATTTTTCAAGGAAAACCTCGGGCATCTACGAAACTAGGGCCGTCCAGTCAGTTCGCGCTTATTCGGCCAATGCTTTCTCGTACAATGTGACGTACTGTCCCAACACGGAATTCAGATCAAATCGTTGGGCTTGAGCCAAGGCGTGGGCCCGGAATTGCTTCAACTTATCTTCGTTTTGAAGCAAGTACAATGCTTTTTCGGCCATTTGATCTACATCGCCTACATCGGCCAAGAATCCTGTTTCTCCTTCGATGTTGACTTCGGGCAAGCCGCCAGCATTTGAAGAAATGACGGGCACTTCGCAGGCCATGGCTTCTAAGGCGGCCAATCCAAAACTTTCGGTTTGAGAGGGCAAGAGGAACAAGTCACCAATGCTCAAGATCTCTTCAATGGCCTCTTGTTTGCCCAAGAAACTTACCTGATCACAGGTCTGCAAATCGCGGCACAGGCTTTCAATATTGCTTCGCTCGGGGCCATCTCCAATCAAGAGCAAACGGGCCGGCATCTTGTCCAATACCTTCCGGAATACCTGCAGAACGTCTCCCACACGTTTGACTTTTCGAAAGTTGGAGGTATGGATGAGCACCTTTTCTCCATTGGGAGAAATGGCCTTTTTGAAGTGGTCTTTGGGCTTCTTGCTGAAGCGGTCAAAGTCTATGAAGTTGGGCACCACTTCAATGTCTCGGTTGACATGAAAATGGCTGTAGGTGTCGCGTTTCAAACTCTCTGAAACCGCAGTCACCACATCGCTTTGGTTGATGGACCAACTCACTACGGGTTCATAACTTACTTCCCGGCCTACCAAGGTGATGTCGGTGCCGTGCAGGGTCGTGATGACGGGTATTCGAATGCCCTCAAGAGCGAGAATGGCTTTGGCCATCAAGGCTGCTGAGGCATGGGGAATGGCGTAGTGCACATGCAACAACTGTAGGTGGGCCGACTTGACAATGTCGACCATCTTGCCAGCCAATGCGGTTTCGTAGGGGGCATATTCAAACAGCGGATATTGGGGTATGCTGACCTCGTGGTAGAAAATGCCCGGAGAGAAAAAGTCCAATCGTGCGGGCTGGTTGTAGGAAATGAAATGAACCTCGTGTCCTTCGCTGGCTAGGGCTTTCCCCAATTCGGTTGCCAAAACACCGCTTCCACCGAAGGTGGGATACAAGACAATTCCTATGCGCATACTTATCGTAACAAAGTTCCTGAAAAAATGGCGTAATCTCGCGTTATGGAATTGTTCAGCGACGCGTATTTCATGCAGAAAGCCTTGGAATTGGCCCAACAGGCTGCCGATGAAGATGAAGTTCCCATTGGAGCAGTGGTGGTGCATGAACGGCGCATCGTGGGCAAGGGCTACAACCAAACCGAGCGTTTGAAAGACGTGACCGCTCACGCTGAGATGTTGGCCATTACGGCTGCGGCCCAGTGTTTGGATACCAAGTTCTTGGATGAGTGCACCTTGTACGTGACCATCGAACCTTGTTCCATGTGTGCAGGAGCCATCTCCTGGGCGCGATTATCCAAAATTGTGTACGGGGCTGGTGAACCCAAATTTGGGTATCAAGGCAAAACACCGGCGGCCATTGGGCCCAAAACGGAAGTGGTAGGCGGGGTTCTTGAAGAGGAATGCCGAGGCATCATGCAGGCCTTTTTCAAGGCCAAACGCTAACGGTATTCGTAACAACCCAAATCATTGGGTGCAGTACGGGCAAAGCCTGTGAGATCTTGTGCAACCGTAATGGTGCTGCTGCCCTTGTCAATGGCGGGAGATCCGGCTTGCAATCGGTAATTGCCCCCTAATGGGGCCTCAAACAAGGGGTCTTGGTTGAAGATGTGGTTGGAAGCAGGAAGGTATCCGCCGTCGTTTCGCGTGCGAATCAAATTGAAACCGAAGTTCAAGGTAAAGGGAGCGCCAGCATCGGCGTCAAATTGAAGTTCCTCCCACTGAGGGCCTTCGACGATGCAATTGGTCATGCTGCACTGCATGGGCTCGGTAGAGACCACGCGGCCCAAACCATCGCGCAGGCAATTGGTCAGGGCAAAGTGCCCCTTTTGGCGCGTGCCGATTCGGCCGTTATCGGCCATCGTGCAGTGTGTGAGATTGTATTGACCCCCCAGCAGACCTAAAAAGGTATAGCTGCCGGCATCCGTAAACAGACAGTTGATGGCCTCGATCTTGGCGTTGATTCCGGCCACACAGGCTTGGCCACAATAACTCACCCTTGTGCTTTCCATGCGCAAGTTGTAGCCTCCGGCAATGGGCAAGGAGTCCACTCGAATGCCGACGTTGGCATTGCGAATGTCGCAGTGTTTCAAAATGCTATTGCCTGAGTTTCGAACCAAGTAAATGCCGCCCCATTGGTTGGGGAGAGAATCGGTTTTGTAAGAGGGAATATCGCCTCGAATGCGAATGGGAGCACCAGGACTGCCTTGCCAGTTCAATTGGCCCAAGACGTAGAGAACCGTGCGGGCAGAGGCGTAAATCTGGACACCGGGATCAATCGTAAAGGTGCAGCCTTGGCGAACCAGTACATCTCCCACAATCACATAAGGTTTGTCTGTCTTGCTCCAGCGGGTGTTGCAGGGAAGTACAGAATCTTGTACGTAGTGGGCATCCCAGCCCCATGCGCTCAAGATTACTCGTGATTCTCGGCCGCCGACACGGGCCAAAATGGAATCCAGAACAATGGCCGGTTGGGTGTTGTTGTTCGGCTCCAGGCTGCACTGAACAAAGACAAATACCGAATCGCGAGGGGCTATTTCAATGCCTTGTATGGAAGGGCCTGCCACGCCGTCTACATTGATGCGAAAGGCCGAAGTACTGCCACCAGCCAACTCGAAATCGGCCTTGACCCAGGCGTTTTCTGGGTTGCGAATGGAAATGATTTTGGTGACCGAAATGGGGTAGCTGCTACCCGGTTTTTGGGTGAACAGCGTATCAAACCACAAGGTATCGGTAGACGGTTTGAGCGATACGGGCCCCTCGAGCCAGGGGTCTCTCTCGCAGCTGATGGCGATGAGAGATACCAAGGTCAATATGAATAGGGCCAGTTTTCTCATGCAAACATGTCTTCTTCGTTGAGCATGCTCAAGTATGAATGATAACGCTCAGAAGGCAGGGTTTCGTTTTTCAACTCTTCCAGAACCGCGCAACCGGGTTCGTTGATGTGCTGGCAGTCGTTGAATCGGCAACGAGGCAATCTCGACCTCAACTCCGGCATATACTGGGCCAGTTCATTTTTGGGTATGTCGACTACACCGAAATCTCGAATTCCAGGCGTGTCAATGATTTGGGTGCCATCACTCAAAGGAAACAATTCAGCAAAAGTGGTGGTATGCTTTCCTTTTTCATGGTGGTCAGAAATGGCGCCTACCCGGGCCTGGGCTTCGGGGAACAGGCGGTTCAGCAAGGTGCTCTTTCCAACACCTGAATGGCCGGCGAACAAAACTCGTTTTCCCCTCATGTGTTCCAACAAAGGGTCTAATCCATGTTCTTGGGTAGCGCTGCCCCAGAGCATGGTGGCTTCGCTTTCTCGGTACACTTGGTTGATGTCTTGGCTGAATTCTGTGCCGGCTTCCCCCAGCAAATCCGTCTTGTTGAAAAAGACGATGGCCGGGACTTTGTAGGCCTGGCAGATCAACAGAAAACGGTCGATAAAACCCATCGAGGTTCGAGGCGCTACCAAAGAGGCAACCAAGACGGCTGCGTCCAAATTGCAAGCCAAGATTTGTCGTCGAGCACTGCTCTTATTGGCTCTTCGTATGATCCAGTTTTTGCGGTCTTCAACGGCTTTGATTTGAGCCGTTTGAGCAAAATTCGGGTCGGGTTCAAACTCTACTGAGTCTCCGACGGCCACTGGGTTGGAGGTGTCGGATATTTGAAGCCTCAATTTGCCGCGAATGCGGGCCTGCCACATCTCACCGTCTTCGGCCAATACTTGGTACCAGGAGCCGGTTGATTTGATGACAAGGCCTTTCATGCTTAGAATATTTCTTGGCAGATGGCCTGCGTTTGGCCGCTCTTGCCCATGGTGTAAAAGTGCAGCACAGGTGCCTGTTTGGCGATCAATTCCTTGCATTGTTGAATCGCCCATTCGGTTCCTACCTTTTCGATATCAGCCTCGTTTTTGCAGGCGTCAACGGCTTGGCTGAGGTCGTAAGGAATGTTGATGTGGAACAATTTGGGGAGCATGTACAATTGCTTGCGCGTTTTCAAGGGCTTGATACCTGGAATGATGGGAACCGTGATGCCTTCGGCACGGCAGCGGTCCACAAAGTCAAAGTACACTTGGTTGTCGAAGAACATTTGGGTCACCAAGAACTTGGCACCGGCCTCAACCTTGCGCTTCAAGAACTTCAAGTCGCTTTCCAAGTTGGGGGCATCCATGTGTTTCTCGGGATAGGCAGCAGCACCCACGCAAAAGTCAGAGGCGGCTGAATTGCTCAAGCCTTCGTCCAAATAAATGCCCGCGTTCATGTTTTGGATTTGGTGAATCAGATCCAAGGCATTCTTGTTGCCGTCGGGTTCGGGCTCGAAGTGGGTATCGCCTTTGCGTGGGTCACCGCGCAGGGCCAGCATATTGTCTATGCCCAAAAAGTGCAAATCGATCAGGGCATTTTCAGTGTCTTCTTTGCTGAATCCGCCGCAAATGAGGTGAGGAACGGCATCGACCTTGTAACGGTTCTGGATGGCGGCACAAATGGCCACCGTACCGGGACGCTTTCGGGTGGAAATGCGGTCGTAAGAGCCGTCTTGGCGCTTCTTTAGAACAAAATCTTCGCGGTGGTAAGTGACATCAATGAAAGAGGGGTTGAACTCCATTAATGGGTCAATGCCCTCATAGATGCTTTCCATGCCGCGCCCTTTCAAGGGAGGCAAGATTTCAAAGGAGAAAAGGGTGCGGTTGGAGCCGGCTATGTGATCGGTAATTTTCATCTTAGAAGGTCAAAGGAAGGGTTAGGGTATCATCGCCGCGCTTCACTTTCACATCTACTAAATCACCGGGGTTGTGACGGCCCAACACCATCATGTAATCGCCCATTCCGCCAATGGTGTCTTCGCCCACTTGCAGAACGATGTCGCCTCGCTGAATGCCGGCTTTCTCGGCAGGTTTGCCGGCCGACACGCCGTCGATTTTTAGTCCAGGTCCTTCAAAGCTATAATCGGGCATCACACCCATGGTCACTTTGAATTTGCTTCTGCCAGGCTGGGCATCTTTGGTTTTGGTGAAGGGCAACCAACGATTTTCGTTGACGCCTTCGATAAGTTCTTCCAGCACGCGAATGCTGTATTCCATGCCCCAGTAGTTGATGCGGTCTTCGTCATCATCAGGGGTGTGGTAATCGGGGTGCTGCCCGCTGAAGGCATGAATGACGGGAATGCCTTCCAGGTAGAAAGAAGCGTGGTCAGAGGGGCCCAAGCCAGACGAAGTAGTTTGGATGCTAACGGGCACCAAGCCCTCCACCAATTCGGCAGAATCTTCAGCTAAATCCTCGAGAATCTTGCTCCAAACCGGTGACGTGCCTACACCGTTTAGGGTCAAGACCTTTTTTTCGATGTCAATACGGCCCAACATGTCGATGTTGACCACCGCATTGACTCTGCCTAAGGAGGCTAGGCTTCTTCCATATTTAGATTTGGGCTTGCCAGACAGGATTTCAGGAGCGTTTTGGATGAAGTATTTGGAACCCAATAAGCCCAATTCTTCGCCGCTGAAGGCCAAGAATAGGTAGTTGTTTTTACGGTAATCGCGGCCTTTCAAGCTGCGGGCCAGTTCCAACATGGCGGCCACGCCTGAAGCGTTGTCATCGGCTCCATTGTGAATGGCTTGAGGGCCGGTGTAACGGCTGTTTTCGTATTCGTTGAGGCCAATGTGGTCGTGGTGAGCACAAACGACAACGGTCTTTCTGCGGTGGTTGTTTTTGTAGCCAATCACGTTGTGTCCTTCAGCTGAAGCTTCAAAAATGCGGGAAACCATCAGGGCATTCATGCCCATGGGCCAACGATCCAAGTTGAAGAAATAGACCGGAATGCCCGCGTTTTGCGTGCTGCGACCCAAGTTGCCATCAGGCTTTTGATCACCTCGATTGCTGAGAATGAAAATAACACCTACGGCGCCATGGGATTTGGCCTGTTGTACTTTGTAGGGAATGGAACTGTATTCGGCCAAGTAACTGTGTGGGTTCTCGCTTTGGCCAATGTATCCCAAGCGAATGATGGCCACTTTTCCTTTGACCTCGAGCCCCTTGTAATCGTCTCGACCCGAGTCGGGAATCACCAATCCGTAGCCAGCGTCCACGACGGGGGCGTATACGGAGTCCATGCTGCTGCTTTGCGCCAGCGGATAAAAATCTTCAAACAGCTTCAACTCAGTGGGCATCTGGCCTTCGGGGCTTTCGAAAATCATGGCCAAACGCGT
>Ga0222714_10001149_pt1 | contig 29980 bp, 42 predicted proteins | sample C33_3DmetaG_FD_165048 | JGI IMG/M metagenome (GOLD analysis project Ga0222714, IMG submission 165048) | Estuarine water microbial communities from San Francisco Bay, California, United States - C33_3D | ecosystem: Environmental > Aquatic > Marine > Unclassified | place: USA: California... | reverse complement strand
ATAACCTAGTCCCTTATAGAAATGGCGGACGATTAATAAATGTTTCATCCGACGAAGGTAAAAAACTTACATCTTAAACTAGAGGAAAAAATGCTTTTAAAAGTTGGTTCAAAAGGAGACGACGTTAAAAAACTTCAAGAAAAATTAGGATTAGCAGCAGACGGAGTATTCGGAAACGGTACTGCTATAGCTGTTAAAGAATGGCAATCAGCTAACGGACTTACAGCAGATGGAATAGTCGGTAGCGGAACCTGGGATAAAATGTTTGCCGAACCAGAGCAACCTGTTGAAGATTATAAAGATCTGAAACTTAGTGCTTTACAAGGACACGTTCCTGCAAAAGTAATTTTACAAATACCAGACACAGCTGATAAGTTTGGGATCAACACACCCTTACGTCTAGCACATTTCTTAGCTCAATGCGGACACGAAAGCGCAGGCTTTAAAGCAGTCTCTGAAAATTTAAATTACTCTAAAGCAGCCTTACAGTCTATCTTTAAAAAATACTTTCCAGACGAATCCACAGCTGCTCAGTATGAAAGAAAGCCTGAAATGATTGCTAACAAAGTTTATGCAAATAGAATGAGTAATGGCGATGAAGCTTCAGGTGATGGATTTAAATTTAGAGGGAGAGGCTACATTCAACTTACCGGCCGGGCAAACTATACTGCTTTTGGTAACGCTATAAATGAAGATGTACTAAGCTCACCGGATAAAGTATCCACTGATTACCCACTTCTTTCAGCTGCCTGGTTCTGGTCTTCTAATGGTTTAAATGAATTAGCTGATAAAGGTAATAGTGATGCAGAAGTTACTACTATAACGAAGAGAGTTAACGGCGGTACTATTGGACTTGAAGATCGTATCAAGCACTTTAAAGAGTACTACCACTTACTGGTATAGAGATGAAAAATTGGAGAGACTATATCTTTCCGACCCTAGTAGCTCTTTGTGCACTATCGGTATCCGGATCCGCAGCATTCTATTCTGTTACCGGTTTATCTAAGCTATTTGCCGGTGCTTCCTTACAGGTAATAATTATGGCAGGGTCGCTAGAAGTATCTAAATTAGTAGTAGCGTCCCTGCTTTACCGTTACTGGGATCAGTTAAATAAAGCTCTTAAGTACTACCTAACTGTTGCTGCAGGTATCTTAGTACTTATTACCTCTATGGGTATCTATGGATTCCTTTCAGCAGCTTACCAAGAAACTGCCAACGAAGCTAATATAGTAGATACTCGTATAGCTTTTTTAGAACAAAAAAGAAACTTCTATCAGGATGATGTAAACAGGTATGATCTTGAATTAGAAAGAATTTCAAATAATATAGCTACTCTATCTCAAGCTAAAGCAAGAGACATACAAATCAGAGACACAACATCAGCTACAGGATTTAGGAGTACCATATCTACAACAGAGTTAAGATTAGCTCAATCTAGAATAGATACTGAAGAAGGTAATAGGAGAGAAGTACAAGCTAAAAGAGCAACAGCAGCTGATTCTTTACAAAAGTACCAAGTAGAAATTTTAGAAGCTAATATCGGAAATGATATAGCAGCAGAACTAGGACCGTTGAAGTATCTTTCAGGACTCACCGGATGGCCTATGGACAGTATAGTTAATGTGCTGTTGTTAGTTATTATATTTGTATTTGATCCATTAGCTATAAGTCTTGTAATAGCAGCTAACTTTGCATTTCTTCAAATATCTAATAAAGAAGAGCTTGATCTGTATAAAACAGCTCCACCATCGGAAGAAAAAAACAAAGACTTATTTAAAGAAAAATGGGTAGAATTACAAGCTGATTCATCCGACTTACCTAACCTGGGAGAAGAAGAGGAGTTCTTAGATAGCCTAAAAGAAGATGATTGGATTATAGAAGAAGATCCTATAGAAGAAGATGTAGATGAAAAAGAGATAATAGAAGAAGAACCTGAAGTAAGGTCTAAAAAGATAGTAAGAATTTTACAACGTACACCTTCCAAACGTCGAGTACAATTTGATGATGGAACAGAAGGGTGGGTTGATAAAGGAGATGAAAATACTATAATTTATATGTAGTTGAAAATTTAAATTTATTTAGTTAAATTAAGTCTATGAGCAGAATAGAAGAACAAGTCATACAGCAGATACGTGATCGAGCTGCTAGAGGGGAAAAAAAATACGGAGCTACTCTTGAAAGAAATGATCTTTCAATAGTAGAGTGGTTACAGCACCTACAAGAAGAGCTTATGGATGCTACCGGTTATATAGAGAAATTAAAAGAAGAGTATGCCAAAATCAATTCCCAGGGAAGTTAAACTTATAACTGAACATAAGGTTGATAAAAAAGAGTATAAAGAAAAAAATAATATCTCTTACAGCCAATTCCTCTCCTTTCAAACATGCCCTCATCAGTGGTACTTAAGGTATATTAGAAAGTTAGGTACTTACGAACCTTCCATACATACCGTCTTTGGGACAGCTATGCACGAAACTATTCAAACCTGGCTTGAAAAGATGTATGCTACTACCATTAAGGAAGCTATGGAGATGGATTTAGATGCATTACTTAAGGAAAGGATGTACAATACTTACAAGAAAGAGAAGTTTAGAGCAGGACATGAACATTTTTCTACTCCTTCTGAAATGGAGGCTTTCTATAACGACGGTAAAGAAATATTAGACTTTCTAAAAAGAAAAAGAGGATTTTATTTTAGTACTAAAAGTACTTACCTAGTAGGTGTAGAGATTCCATTAGTTGTTGATATTAAAACTAATCTCTATTTTAAAGGATATATAGACTTGGTGTTCTATAACGAACTAACAAGGAAGTATTACATTATAGATATCAAAACATCTACATCTGGTTGGAATCAATTTGCTAAAAAAGACGAGAAAAAAATAGCACAGTTAGTACTTTATAAGACATTTTTTGCAGAACAGTTTAACGTAGACCCAGAACAAATCAACCTAACCTACTTTATACTTAAAAGAAAAGTACCCGAGGATCCTATGTACCCGGCTATGGGGAAAAGAGTGCAGGAATTTAGCCCAGTAGCTGGTAAGATAAAAAGAGCTAAAGTTAAAAAGAGTCTTCTAGAGTTTGTTAAGGAAGGGTTTGATAGCGAAGGAAATTATATAGATAAAGATTATTTTAAAAACGCATCTAAAAGTAGTTGTATGTTTTGTGAATTTAAAGAAAATAAATTTCTTTGCAACCAGGGAATTTTCTAATTAACGGTATATTTATATATATAATTATATATGATACCGTTATGACAAAAGAAAAAAAATTAACAAGTGTTAAAGTAGAAGAAGAGTTGTTTAACCGTTTTAAGGAAGAATGTGTTCGTTCAAAATTTTCCTTTCAAAAACTTGCCGATAGGGCAATTTTTCTTTATCTTACTAGTGAAGAGTTTAAAAAAACAATACACAATCAAACTACTTTAGTCTTAAAAAAATAAGTTGCATGAAAAACAGTTTTGGTTATAAGCCTCAAAGCGAACGAAAAAAAATTCTTCTCTTATGTGATGATATTCGAATGCACTCGGGTATAGGTAACATGGGGAAGGAAATAGTTTTAAAGACAGCTCAACATTTTAACTGGTTTAACCTGGGAGCAGGAATTAATCATCCTGAAGTAGGTAAGTTAATGGATCTTTCAGGAGAAACAAACAATCTTACAGGGCTAGAAGACTCCTGGGTTAGGGTACTTCCATTCAACGGATACGGCAATCCAGACATAGTTAGGCAAATAGTTAAGCAAGAGAAAATAGATGCTATAATGATTTTTACAGACCCCCGTTACTGGGTCTGGTTATTTCAGATAGAAAGAGAAATTAGAAGTACTATACCTATTGTTTATCTAAACATTTGGGATGATCTTCCTGCTCCTTTGTATAATAGAACGTATTACCAATCTGTGGATGCTTTATTGGCTATTTCAAAACAAACTAAGCTACTTAATGAACTTATCTTAGGAGAAGAAGCAAAAGAAAAAGTTATAGAGTATGTACCTCACGGTATAGATGAAACCTATTTCTTTCCTCTTAATGAAGACGCAGAAGATTATGAAGAGTTTAAGCAGATTAGAAATCAAATTTTCGATGGTAAAGATATAAAATTCTCCATACTCTTTAACTCTAGAAACATCAGAAGAAAATCCACATCTGACCTTATACTAGCTTATAGTAGATTTTGTGAGCTTATAGGAAAAGAAGAAGCTAAAAAATGTGCTCTTATACTCCATACCGAACCTACCTTAAATGAAGGAACTGATTTAGTAGCTGTTAAAGATGCCTTCTGCGATCCGGAGTACGTTAACGTATTTTTTTCTACAAATAAACTAACTACTAAACAGCTAAACTATCTCTACAACATAGCTGACGTAACAATACTACCTTCCTCCAACGAAGGATGGGGATTATCACTGACTGAGTCTATGATGACCGGTACAATGATTATAGGAAATGTTACAGGAGGTATGCAAGATCAAATGAGATTTGTTGATAAAAAAGGCAAGTGGTATACGCCTACAAAAGATATTCCTTCTAACCATAGAGGAACATTTAAGAAGTGTGGTGAATGGGCCATACCAGTATTCCCCGCCTCTATACATCTACAGGGCTCTCCGCCTACTCCTTATATTTTTGACGATAAATGTCTACCTGAAGATATAGCTAACAGTATTTTAGAAGTCTGGAAATTAACACCAGAGGAAAGAAAGACTAGAGGACTTGCAGGAAGAGAGTGGGCTACTTCAGAAGAAGCAGGCTTTACTGCCACCAGGATGGGAAATAAAGTAATAGACTGTATTGATAAGACGCTTGATACATTCAAGCCTCGACCTCAGTATGATATTATTAAAGTAGAAGATTCTAAACCGGATTTAATTCCGCATAAACTATTTGATTACTAATATGGGAAAATTAAGTTGTGTTATAAGTTGTCCAATTTCTACGTACTCCGGTTATGGAGCTCGTAGCCGAGACTTTGTGAGAGCAGTAAGGGACAGTAAACCTGAATGGGACATTAAGATTCTTTCTCAACGGTGGGGGAACACTAGGATGAGTTATCTTGAAGACCATAATGATACAGAGTTTACTCCCCTTATTGTTCCACAAATGACATCACAACCGGATGTATGGATACAGATCACAGTACCTAATGAATTTCAACCTATTGGTAAATTTAACATAGGAGTAACAGCAGGTATAGAGACTACCATATGCGCTCCCCAGTGGATTGAAGGCTGTAATAAGATGGACCTGGTAGTAACATCTTCAGAGCACTCTAAAACAGTTTTTGAAGTATCTAAATTTGAAGCTACTCAAAATAATACAAAAACTCAATTAGGGCTTTCTAAACCTATTGAGGTATTATTTGAAGGATTTGATCAAAACATCTATAAAAAAGTTGAAGAGGTTTCTTTAGATTTATCTGAAATAGAAGAGTCTTTTTGCTTTTTAGTTGTAGGACATTGGATGCAGGGAAATTTCGGACATGATAGAAAGAATATAGGGTATACTGTAAAGGCATTTTTAGAATCTTTTAAGAACAAAAGTAATCCACCTGCTCTTATTTTAAAAACGTCTCAAGCTACTTCTTCTTATATGGATAGAGCTGAGATTGTCAAAAGAGTACAGGCTATAAAGAGATCTGTAAAAGGAAGAGTACCTAATGTTTACATACTTCATGGCGATCTTACAGATGAGCAAATGAATGAACTGTACAACCATAGTAAGATTAAGAGTATGGTAAGTCTTACTAAAGGAGAAGGCTTTGGGAGACCGTTGCTTGAATTTAGTGCAGTAGGTAAACCTATTATAGCATCATACTGGTCAGGTCAAAAAGATTTCCTTAACAAAGAATTCGTTAAGTTAATACCAGGAGTACTGGAAAATGTACATCCGTCTGCAGCAGTTAAAGATGTACTACTTCCTGAGAGCCAATGGTTTAAACCAGAAGATGCTCAAGTAGGTAGAGCTTTTAAAGATGTGCATAAAAATTATAAAAACTACATAGTATCAGGAAAAAGACAAGCACGGTTTGTAAACGAAAACTTTACATACAGTAAGATGGTTGATAGGTTAAACGAAATCTTAACTAAATACTCTCCTAATTTACCTGAACAAGTACAATTAGTTCTTCCTAAACTTTCTTTACCTAAACTTCAAAAAATTTAAAAATGGATAACTTAACTACCTGTTTAAAATGTAACGGTGATGCTTGTTTAGAACAACAAATCCCATCCGAAAATATTACAACTTATTTTTGCTTCGGTTGTGGATTTACCACTACCTCTATCAGTACTCGACAGTCAGAAATTATTCAAACATCTCTTCAAAATGCACCTGAGTTGTATAAAGATCTTGCCTATGAAGATAAAAGAGGATTAGTCTGGTTACCCGCCACTATTACTCTACCAGGCTCCGGAATGGTATTTATAGATGGGGTAAGTACTTCTGAATGGAGATGGGCAGCTGTAAAAGCTGTACCTATACTTCAAGAAGAAAAAGATAAATACCCTCCAGAGCAGACTCATAAAATGGATATGAAAAACGTTAAGTTCTTCAGCTCTCAAGACTTTATGGATGCTTTAGAAGAAATAGGATTCTTTAACATTTAAAAATAAATCATGAAAAAATATATTCAACTTTTTTTACTACTACTTCTTACAACACCAGCTTTCGGACAGCTAAGAGACTCTGTCCTTGTTGAACGGCCTCAATTTACTATTATGTATTCTGAGGTATTAGAACAACCCCTATGGGTTGAATATAAGGTGAGACAAATTGAGAAAGGTGCAGATAGAAAGGGAATGAACTTCTATAAAGAAGCAGATTATCATACTTCTGATAATGATGATTATAAAAGAAATGTATGGGATAAAGGACACATGGCACCTGCAGCTCACTTTTCTGACACTGAAGAAAATTTAAGAGCTACTTTTACGTATCTAAATTCCGCTTTACAACACCAATCCTTAAACAGAGTTGAATGGAGACTTCTTGAGGAACAAGAAAGAGACTGGGCAGAAGAACAACCTCTTGAAGTTTTTATTAGAGTTGATTTTGGAGAAGTTATTGAACGAGTACCAGGAGGAGCAGCTATTCCTACTGCCTTCTATAAAGCAATTCATTTTTCAGAAGATGATGTATTAAAGTGTTTTTATTTTCCCAACACTGCCCCTGATGAGAATAAAGATTGGCCTGATTATGAAATAAATTGCTATGAATAAACAAAAAACAGCTCTTGTATTAGGAGCAGGTGGTTTTATTGGTTCACATTTAGTAAAGCGTTTAAAGGATGATGGGTACTGGGTTCGAGGTGTTGATCTTATGTACCCTGAATTCGACAATACAGTTGCAGATGATTTTGTATTAGGTGATCTTAGAGACGCTCGTTTTACTGAAGCTGTTCTTAGATTAGAAACTAACGGAGTATTTCCTCTTAAGTACGCCTATTTACCACGTCCTTTTGTAAACACTATGAATTTTGATTTAGTGTTTCAATTAGCTGCAGATATGGGAGGAGCAGGCTTCGTGTTTACCGGAGATAATGACGCCGATATTATGCTAAACTCAGCATCTATTAACCTAAACGTATTAAAAGCATGTTTGACATATCGACCTGGTAAAATATTTTATAGCTCCTCTGCCTGTATGTACCCAGAACATAATCAGACAGACAGTACTAATCCTTTAACAACTGAAGACTCGGCCTACCCAGCTAATCCTGATTCAGAGTACGGATGGGAAAAGTTATTTAGCGAAAGAATGTTTTTAGCTTTTGCCCGTAATTACGGTCTTTCCGTAAAAGTTGCACGGTTTCATAATATTTACGGACCAGGAGGAACCTATGAAGGAGGTAGAGAAAAAGCTCCCGCAGCTATATGCCGTAAAGTTTCCTTAGCAAAGGAAGGAGAACATGTAGAAGTTTGGGGAACTGGAACTCAAACAAGATCTTTTTTATACATTGATGACTGCATTGAGGCAGTTATGAGGTTTGTTTTAAATGATACCTTTGAAGGTCCGGTAAATATAGGATCCGAGCAAATGATATCTATTAACGAGCTTGCAAAATTAACTATTGCTATTTCAGGTAAAAAGCTTTATATTAAGAATATTGAAGGACCGACTGGAGTTAAAGGAAGAACTTCTGATAACAGTTTATTTGAATCCATCCTTGGAGTACTTCATGATAGGGGTCTTGAAATTGGACTAAGTACAACCTATGAATGGATAAATGAACAACTCAATTAGTTACGCTATAACAGTTTGCAATGAAGTAGAAGAAATTAAAAAACTGATACAAGTACTATCGGAAGGTATACGTTCTGTAGATGAAATTGTAGTGCTGTATGATAAAAAAAATGGAACTTCTGACGTAAGAGATTTTTTAATTATAGCAAAAGAAGCAGGCATTGTAGAGTTTTACGAAGCAGAGTTTAGCAATCATTTTGCCAACTGGAAAAACCTACTCACAGAATATTGTGGTAAGGATTTTATTTTTCAAATAGACGCTGACGAGGTACCTGATTGGTATTTACTCCAGTACTTACCAATACTCCTAGAAGCCAACCCAGACAATGAAGTTTATTTAGTTCCTAGAGTAAATACAGTACAAGGATTAACACAAAAGCACATTAGCGAATGGGGATGGCAGGTTAATAAAGAAGGCTGGGTAAATTGGCCAGACTATCAATGGCGTATTTGGAAAAATGTACCTGATATTAAATGGATTAATAGAGTTCATGAAAGGTTAGAAGGGTTCAAAACCTATTCTCTCCTTCCTCAGGAAAAAGAATTCAGTTTATACCACCCTAAGACGATTGAACGTCAAGAAAAACAAAACGCTTACTACGATACGTTATGAAAGTAAGAAAAATAGGAGAAATTATTACCAAAGGAAGTATACCTCTTGGTATTCCTAGGGATAATATAAACGGGCCAACGGTTTTTAAGCGTCCTCACTTTTTTCCACCTGGAGCTAAATGGGTAATGTATTTTGGTCATCATGATGGAAAAAGTATAAGACAAGCCACAGCAGAAAATTTAAAAGGACCCTGGACAGTTTCAACAAATACTATTTTAGAATTAAAAAAAATACCCGGATACGGTCATTTAGCATCTCCTGAGGTTGTAATTAATGAAAACTTCTTAGAACTCTACTACCACTGTCCGTATAAAGATCACCAGTATACCTTCAAAGCGATTACCGTAGATGGAATAAGATGGGAGTACGATACACATCCGAAAGCAGCTTTCTACCTAAGGATGCTGGATTTAGGATTTGCTATTGCAAAGTTTAAAAACGAAGGAGGAGTAGTTTATAAGATTACAGATGGCTTTTTTAAAGAAGTGGCAAGAATACTCCCTAATATGAGACATTGCTGTTATAGTGATTCTAAACTATACTGGACTAATATTGGTGATTCGCCTGAAAGTATATTAAGAGGTGATTTAGATTTAAATTCTTTCTCTTTATCTAATATAGAATTAGTATTGACTCCAGAAGAACAGTATGAGACCGGAGACCATCCTATAGCTCCTTCAAAACCAGGAGCTGCTATTAGGGTAAATCAAGTTAGAGACCCTTTCGTATTGACACATAAAAATAAAAAATACCTTTTCTATACCGTAAGAGGAGAAGAGGCAATAGCTTTAGCAACTATAGAAGAATGAAACATTTAAACATATTCGGATTAAGAAGAGTAGGTAATCATGCTATTATAGAATGGATAGCTAGGCACTTTAAACATACTAAACATTTAAACGATTGCTGGGGTTGGCCGGTCCCTAATAGTAATTGGTCGACTAAAGAGTATGGAGAGCTTTCCCTACCGATAGATTTAATCATACAATCCTATGAAGATTTTGAACCCAGCATACAAGAAGTTGAAGACAGTAACACAATTTTACTTCTAAGAGATTGGTACAATATGGCTGCTTCTAGACACGTTAGTAGACGAGGATACGGAAATACAGCCAGATCCAGACACAAGGCATCTTACAATAGAAGTGTAAGTGAGGTATGGATTAAGTATGCAGAACTCTATGAGCAGTATCCGGAAAAGTTTATATTGTTTAATAAATGGACAGTAGATGAAGAATATAGGAAGGAAGTAAGTAAAAGATTTTCCTTCCCAGGAAATGCTGAGTATGTAAATAAGTTACCGGAGAGCAAGATAGGTGCTGGTAGTAGTTTTAAAGACCAAGAACTTGACCCCCAAAAAGTAAGCTTAAGGTATAGGCAATTGGTAGAAAAAGACATTAGAGCGTATAATGATATTACCGGTAATACTCTTATTAATGGGTACTGTAAAAGAATTTTTAACATAGACGTAACTAAAGATAATGACTAGTTTTGCAATAGGATGTTTAGTACAGTGGTACGAAGTAGATATAGTAGAAGAATATATAGACTCTCTAGCTGATTCTATAGATTTTTACGATAAAGAAAACGTAACAGTAGACGTACTGCTAACGGTTAATCAAGAATTGGAGAAAGCTAACAGTCCTGAACGTTTAAATTATTGTAAGGAAAAAATTAACGAAATAGTAAGAACTAGACTAAAAGGGTATAAGTTAAATTTTAGTACTACTGTTGAGTTGGTTACTATAGCAGATTACAGAAGAGAGTTTAACGATAAGTACTGTGATAGTGTAGATGTACTTATTTGGGGAGAATCGGATATGCTAGTACCTAAGCAAGCTTTTCAAGCACTTAACTCCTTACACAGTAATGTAAATACTTCTAAGTATCTAGCTACGTTTAGTATATGCAAGATGTGGGATGATAGTTGGAAGCCTTTAGAACATGTAGAGTTTACTGACAAACCTTTTATAGAAGGAGATACTCAAAACTGGTGGTCTCTTCGATATACTATGAGTAAAGAAGAGATGAACGCTTTTAACGATAAAACTCAAGATCTAGAAGTAACTTTAATTAAACCTCATAAGTATAACGGGTGCGGCTTAGTTATAAGTTCTGAAGTAATTAGATCAGGAGTAAACATACCTAAATCTGTTTTCTTTATACATGAAGATACAGCTTTCATGCTTATGACTCAAAAAGTACTCGGTAATATTCCACAGTACCATTTTAAAAACTTACTTGTAGTTCACAATAGAAAGCATCCTCAAAAGAGAAAGTTTATTAAAGGGGAAGAGAATGTAGATAAGACCGATACAGGAGCTTTAAGAAAAGTTCACAACTGGTATCAAAAAGCAAATAAAATGTGCGAACAAAATTGCTACAGTTTATTTAACCCGGATTATAAAAGCTTTACCTGGGAGGATGTTTTTACAGAAGAATAAAGGTTCGGAAATTAAAAAATTATTTCTTATTATAAAGTATCATGAAAAGATTAATATACACAACAGCTGTAAATACAGAAGGAAGAACTGTTAAAGATAGTGAAATATTTGCTATCGCACGTAATACATGGGAACACTATTGTAAAAGACATAATATAGACTTTTTTGTAATTGATACTCCTCAACATCCAGATACTCAACCTCATTGGTTCCGTTACTGGATATTTGATCTTAAACCTGATTACGATCAATACCTGTATATAGATACGGATGTATTTGTAAAATGGGATGCTCCTAATATATTTGATACTTTTGAACAAGGAAAAATATACGCAGTACAAGATAACGGTGGGTTGAGTTGGGTATGGGAAGGAATAAAAGCTTACCAAAGTATGTTTCCGGGAGTGAATTTAGAATGGGACGAGTATTTTAATTCCGGAGTAATACTTTTTGATAAAACTCATAAAGAAGTTTTTCAAGCTTTTAGGCAGTTCTACGTCAATAATCAAGCCGCCATTCAGGTTTATAGAGACAAGTATAGAAAAGGACACGATCAAACTATCTTTAATTATTTTTTGAGATATGCCGGTGTTGAAGTAGAACTTATATCAGAAAAATGGAACTTGTTTCATATGATTCGTAGAGAGATTCTCTATAACGGATACTTTGCTGATATGGGATATTTTTGGCATTTTAATAATTTAGATAGAAATATACAGGTACAGTTACTTGAGAATATATGGAATCAAATTAAAAATAATTACGAGTAACAATAAACATCTGTAGGTATGGTTAACAAGAGACTTTTTATTACCGGTGGTGCAGGTTACTTAGGTAAAAACATTATTAAGAAATATTACGACAGTAATGAGATTACCATTTACTCCAGAGACGAAGCCAAGCATTACTATTTAAAAAAACAGTTTCCTAAAATAAGATGTATTGTAGGTGATGTAAGAAATTTAGATTTAATGAAAAGAGCTGCTAAAGACAGTAACGTAGGTATTTTTGCAGCATCTTTAAAGCAGATAGAAGCAGTAGATCAGAACGTAGAGGAAGCTCAAAAGGTTATTATTGATGGTGCGTTAAACTCAAGAAGAGTAGCGGAAGAAAATAATTTTGAATCAGCTTGCTTTATATCTTCGGATAAATCTAGAGCAGCTACTACTCTTTACGGAGCAATGAAGTTTGTTGCAGGAGAAGCCTTTATAGTAAACTCAGATAAAACAGAGGTAAGACTTTCAACTGCTATTTACGGAAATGTGTTAAACTCAACAGGAAGTATTATACCCCTAATTTGGGATTCTTTAAATAAAAAATATCCTCTTACTCTATATTCAGATAAGATGACTCGATTTATGATAGACATAGAAGAAGCAATAAACCTAATAGAGTATGGTCTTGAGGTAGACGGGTATAATGTAATACCTAATCTGAAATCTTTTAACGTTAAGGATCTGTTTGAAGTTTATACTCAAAGGTTTGGTTTAAAATATACAGTAGGAGTTCCTAGAATATCAGAAAAGCTTCATGAAATTATGGTAGCTGAAGAAGAAGCTCCTAGAACGGAATTTAAAAAAGAGAATAATACTTTGTATATGCATTACAAAAATTTAGCTACTAATCCCTTGAGCGAGGAATTTAGTAGCAAGACACAAGTAGTTTCAAAAGAAGAATTAGAAAACATTTTAGAATCTTATAACTTTTTTAAACCATGAAAATACTAATCTTAGGTTCAACCGGTATGCTTGGGCATATGGTTAAAAAGTATTTAGAACAGTTTTTTGAAATACAAACTTTAAACGGATATTGGCCGGAAGAAGAGTATAAAAAGAAAATACAAGAAAGTGAAGCCGACTTTCTTATTAACTGCGTCGGTGCAATACCTCAAAGAACTAAAACCTTTTCTGTAAATTATGAACTACCTATCTTTCTCGAAGAAAATTTTAAAGGTAAAATTATCTACCCTGGTACGGATTGTGAGATGGACGAAGAAGATGAATACGGTTTGTCCAAAAGAAATGCTAAAGAGTATATTATTTCTAAAGGAAGTCATACTAAGATAATTAAAAGCTCAATTATCGGCCCAGAAGTAAAAACTAAAGCTAGTCTTTTAGAATGGTTTTTAAATGCAGAAGGATCTGTTAATGGGTATACGAAAGCAATGTGGAGTGGAGTAACTACTTTACAATGGGCTAAGATTTGTAAGAATGTAATAGAGAATTGGGATAGTTACCAAGTAGAAAATATTTTAGAGAGCACTTGCTTGTCTAAGTTCGACCTTTTGGTTTTATTTAAAATACTTTTTAATAAAGATATAGAAATAATCCCTAATAATAATTTTAGTAAGAACAGGTGTCTAGTAGGAACAATTAAAGTACCTTCTATACTAAAACAGCTTGTAGAATTAAAAGAGTTTTATTATGGTAATTGATTTAAATCCTGAGTTTGGTTATGAATTAGCATGCAGTATACCTTATGCTAATTGGCTCAAGTCTAAAGGAGAGACTGTTAAGGTAATTACTTCTAAAGGTATGAAACCTTTTTACTGGTTTTGTGATGAAGTAGAAGAAAGATACACCCATCGGTCGGTTGATAACACTACTAATGGAGTCCAAACGCTCCCCAACACTTGGGTACATCATAATGCTTTAGCTAATTTTGGGAAAGACTATAGTGAGTTAACAGAAGAAGAAAAGATTAAAGCTAACGGATGGTTAGATTATAGGCAATGGCTTCCTCCTTCGTATAGAGAACAGTATACAGATAGTACTCTTTCTCTACCTGATAACTACATAGTAGTATCTAATCGGTATAATTTAGAACATGGACAAGAACCAATAGGTTATTTTGATATCCCTGCACTAAATAGTATTTTTAATATACTAAGAGAAAAAGGGTATAATGTAATATACAAGAGACCAAATAACACCGAGTTTGCTACCGATCCAAATGAAGTAAGAAATAGGGATATAACTGCTAATGTAGAAGGTATTGGTACGATTACCGATTATGATCTTGTTAAGTATTATGACAATGTTTTTTTATTTAACGAAATAATAGAACAAATAGATAAAGACTATAACACTGCTCAGTTAAATATTTTTTCTAAAGCAGAAGGATTTATTTCTATGGGAGGAGGATCTAGCATACTCTGTAGCTATTTTGAAAAACCAGTAGTTATTTACGTAAATACATCTCACGATATTAGACCGGGATATTTTGATGAGAACTCATATTTTCGTAAATTATCTGGTGCCCCTATTTACCCTGTAGTTGATACTAAAGCTAATATTATAGAGAGAGGTTATAGAGACTATAGTAAAGTGTTTGAATTTATTAATAACGTATTCTAATGATAGTAACAATTTCTATAGACGATATTCATCCCGAGGTAGGCTGGGGCGTACAAGGAGATGTATGTATGGAATATTTAGAAGAACTGAACAAAGAGTTCGGAGCTAAGTTTACTTTATTTATTCCTTCTAATTATCACCATAAAGCTCCACTATCTGAGCATAAGGATTGGATAGATTGGTTAAAGTCTAAAAAGTATTTTGAACTAGCAGCCCATGGACACTTTCATCAATGTGAAAGAACAGATATAGGAGAGTGTGAATTTTTCGAACTTAACAGTTACGAGGTAGCAGAGGAAAGAATTTATAATATGATCGGAGAATGGAATAAAGCAGGACATAGACCAGTAGGATGGAGAAACCCAGGTTGGTTAGGTCATCCGGAAGCTATAAAAGTACTTGGAAGAGTATTTAAGTACGCAGCGATACATTATGAGCACAATCATGGAATTGAATGGAGATGTAAGACCTTTTTAGGCCACGATGGTATACACGAAACAAATATACAACTACACAACTCTAATATGGTTATGTTTCAATCACACATAGCCGGAGACTGGAATGATAACGTATGGAACGAAACTAATTACCAACAAATTAGAACATCATTACAGTACCTAGTAGATAACCACTCCCCAGTATTTAAAACTCTACAGGAATGTTGAAAGTAGCTTTTTTTACTGAGATGGGCTTTACAGGTAAAGTTTCCCGTATCCACGATAATATGAGAACTGAATTTGCTTGGATGGCATCTCTGCAAGCAGACCATTATCATTATAAAACATTTCCATCTGATGTACGGGAAGAATACGACCTTGGTATAGTTATTATCCCTAAAAAAGAACCAGACTTTAGTATTACTACTCTTAAAGGGATATGTAAAAAAGTAGCAGTAATGCAAGAAGGTCCTCATTGGTACTTTCAAGACTACTCTTTAGAACGTCAAGTATGGTACTATTCTACGCTTTTAGAAGCAGATACTATATTTACTCATAATGAAAAAGATAGAAGATACTACCAAGGGTTAACTAATCATCCTGATGTTCGAACGTTGCCTACGTTAATGATAGAAGATGCAATAGGAGAGTTAAAAGAAGTAGAAAGAGAAGGAGTAATAATTGGAGGGAACTTTGTAAGCTGGTATGGAGGATTCGATTCATACGTAGTAGCCAGAGAAGTTTCTGAAACAGTATGGGCTCCTTCTATGGGAAGAAGACAGCCTGGTGAAGATGATCTAGTAAATCATTTAGACTATATGAACTGGAAAGAATGGATTCATAAGTTAAATGAGTTTAAGATAGGAGTTCATTTGATGAGAACTCATGCTGCAGGAACATTTGCTCTTAATTGTGCCTATTTAGGTATACCCTGTATAGGTTACGAAGGATTAGATACTCAAGAGAGATGCTTTCCTGACCTTACCGTTACTGAAGGTAATATAGAGAGTGCAAAAAAATTAATCAAAGCTCTTGATTCTGATAAGAATTTTTACCTATATTGTAGTAGTCTAGCAAAGAAGAACTATAAAGAATTTTACAGTGAAAATATCTTTCATTCAACCTTCCAGAAATAATCTTAAATACCTAAAATGGTCTTATGATTCTATTAGAAAGAATCAAGGTGATCACGATGTGGAAATTTGTGTTGCTGATGACTTTAGTAATGACGGGACTTGGGAGTGGTGTCAAGAAATAGCAGCTAAGGATAAAAAGTTTAGAGCAGTTCGTAATAACGGACCTTCCAGACTCGGACATACTATACTGTATGATAAACTCATAAACGAGGTAGCTACCAATGATATAGCAATCATATACCATGCCGACATGTACCTATGTCCGGGAGCGTTAGATGCAATAGAAAAAAATATTAAACCGGGTACTATAGTATCTTTGACAAGAATAGAACCTCCTTTACATCCAAGCGGACCAGAAAAGATAACTAGAGACTTCGGCACTGAACCAGAAGAGTTTAACGAAAAAGCTCTTTTGGAAGATTTGCCGTCTCATACTTTGTACATAAAAGATAAAACCACAGAAGGTATTTTCGCCCCTTGGGCTTTTTATAGAAAAGATTTTCAAGAAATAGGAGGACATGATCCACTTTACGCTCCTCAATCAAAAGAAGACTCAGACATATTTAATCGTTTCCTTCTTAATGGAATAGAATTTGTACAAACTTGGGAAGGATTCGTTTACCATATGACCTGTAGAGGTTCTAGATTTAATCCAACCTTAACTCAAGTAGGTAAAGAATCAGACGAATGGCTTGCACAAAATCAAAGAAGTAGTAGAAACTTTATTCGTAAATGGGGTCATTTTGTAATGCACGATAGGCTTATGAAGCCAATTGTACCTCCTAAGTATAGTATAGGATTAGTTCTTTTCAACTCTTCTTTTGAACCGTTATTTCATCTAGAACCTTGGTTCTCTAAAGTTTGGGTTGATAATCCAATTATAGAAGAGTATATAGAAAAAGAGCAAAAAAATACTAAATTTGATTTAAACAAAAGAGTATATACCTATTTAGAATTATATGATACAGATATTATAGTACGATTAGACGCTAATAAGCTAAATGAAACTACTTTTAATATTATCACACAGTTATCACAAATTATAGAAGATAGTGGTGAGGTAGGTACCTTTACGTTAGAAGGATTACAAATAGAAATAAAAGCCCTTCACCAGTACCAAGATACACTAATACATCTTTAGTTAGTAATTTAATAGCTATTTATTATTACAAATTTTAAACCTATGAATAATTTAAAAGAACTTTTAGAAAAAGAAATACGATCTGTAATTAACGAAGCAGTTAAGGTTAATTTTAAAGGTCATCAATTTGTTTTAAAAGTAGATGTTAACGAAGATCCGAACAAAAAAGGTATTAAGGTACAGTTTGTACCGACCACTTTTGGACAGTTAACCCCAACTGAACAGAATGATATAGCAATAGCGTTAGGTGCTAAACTTGAAGATGGTCTTAAAGATAAAGGAATAAGATTAGAAAGAGATCGTAATCTCAAAGATAAGACTATTATAGGATTTTTTATTTATATTGAGTATATAGATAGAATAGTAAGACAAGCCTTAGCAGGCGAAGCCGAAAGTACACCAGAAGTTTAAAATTAAATAATATGAAGTTATGTAAAGGATGTGGTGAAGAAATTCACCCTAAGCGTCTAGAAATCTTACCATTTACAACTACTTGTGTAAAATGCTCTACAGAAGCACCTAAAGCAGGAAGAATAGTTACTTATGGTACAGGAGAAGAAATACATACCGAAATAGAAATTCTAGACAGAGATACATTTAGAAAGTTACAACGTTTGGAAAATAGCTACATACCAGGGGTAGGTGATGTAGAATCCCTTTCCGATTCAGACGAAATAGACTCTACAGAGTATACTACAGAGAGCCAAGACGAAGAGTAATGGCTAAGCCAAAAAAGATACTCACAAAGGAGCAAATCTTAGCTGCTCAGGCTAAAACTAAATCTAATAGAGCTGCAGCTAGGTACCTACATGTTTCTTTTGGTCACTACAAGAAGTATTCTACAATGTATAAAGATGAGGAAACCGGTAAGACTCTTCATGAACTACATTCTAATCCAGCAGGAAAAGGTATACCTAAATTCTTAACCATTAAAGGTAAGGAACCGGCACTTAAGGATATTATAGAGGGCAAGATACCCGTAGAACATTTTACACCTGATAAAATAAAAGATAGGTTACTAAGAGAAGGTTTATTAGAGGAAAAGTGTCATAGGTGTAACTTTACTGAGAGAAGAACACTAGATGCTCGTATGCCTTTAATTCTTCATTTTGTGGATGGAAATAAAAAGAACTATTCTCTTGATAACCTTGATCTTCTCTGCTATAATTGCTATTTTCTATATATAGGAAATATATTTTCAGGTAAGCAAATACAGGCATTAGAAGATTTCAACACAAGCCCTAACGTTAAGGAACCAACATGGGAACTAGAAGAATACCAAATAGAACATTTACGCGAGTTAGGGCTTTATGACGACAGTTATATAAGCGGATCAGAGTTTATAGCTCATTTGTAACTATTTATAGACTACTATGAGTACCAAAGATAACAATAAACAACAAAAGAAACCTAAACTAAAAGGTAAGAGACCAAAACCTCTTACTGTAAAAGTTGCTGATTATCTTATTCAAAAACATGAAGAGAATGAGAAACTCAGAACTAAAAAGATCAATACCAAGGTCCTAGATCTGTTTTAAGAAAAAGTCTACAGACTAACACTTGAGGAGATAAAATGTTTAGAACTTTACCTTTTGCAGTAATAGTAGTACTTGCTTTCTCTAACCCTACTGCTATTACATCTGGTCACCCGAATGAATCTTTGGAGTTGAGTAACGTACTCCCTACAGACCAGTTAAACGACTTCCTTGTAGATTTAGCTTTTTATGAATCAAGAAATAGGTATACTGTAGTTAATCAATACGGGTATATGGGAAAGTATCAATTCGGGATGACTACACTTAGAGGATTAGGATATGATATTTCAAGAAAAGAGTTTTTAAATTCTCCTTTATTACAGGAAGAAGCTATGTTAAGGTTATTAGATCACAATAGAGGTATTCTAGTTAATTATATCGATAAGTACGAAGGAAAGTACGTACATGGAGTTAAAATAACTGAAAGCGGTTTATTAGCAGCAGCTCATTTAGTCGGTCCAAGTAAAGTAAAAAGGTTTCTTTATACAGGAAAAATAACAGCAGATGGAAACAATACCCCTCTAACAAGGTACCTAACTACATTTGAAGGATATAAGTTAGATACATTAAGCTTTGAAAGCAGGCTACCTTATTTAGTAGCAGCTTTAGAATAACATTTAGTTGCTTTTAACTACTATACCTGTTATATTACAATAATATAGGTGTTAAATAACACTACTCACAAACAAAAAAGTTTTAAAAAACTAAGATTTTTTTATTCAAAACACTAGTCTAAGTGGGTAAGCTTGCTATTTATTCTTTTAAATTAAAGTTTTCAACAAAAAAAAAGCAAAGGAAAAAAATTAAATATGGAAATTTCTACCAGCATACTTTCTGATATTACAGTTTACATGAAATATGCTAAGTACCTCCCTGAAAAGAGTAGACGTGAAACCTGGGAAGAGCTTGTCACCCGTAATATGGAGATGCATATTAAAAAGTATCCACAATTGGAAAGTGAAATTAAAGAGGTTTATAAATTAGTTTACGATAAAAAAGTACTTCCTTCTATGAGAAGTATGCAGTTTGCTGGTAAACCTATTGAGATATCTCCTAATCGTGTTTACAACTGTGCTTTTGCTCCAGTTGATGATTGGAGAGTATTTGGTGAAATTATGTTCCTTCTCCTTGGTGGCACAGGTGTAGGATATTCAGTACAGGGTCATCACGTAGATAAACTACCAGAGATTCATAAACCAAATAAAGAACGTACTCGTCGTTTTCTAATTGCGGATAGTATTGAAGGATGGGCTGAGGCTGTTAGAGTATTAGTTAAGTCTTACTTCTTTGGAGGTAGTAGAGTAGTATTTGATTTTTCTGATATAAGACCTAAAGGTGCAACATTAATTACATCTGGAGGGAAAGCTCCTGGTCCTCAACCTCTACGTGAATGTTTAGTTAAGGTAGAAGGAGTTTTAGATAGTAAACAAGACGGTGATAAGTTATCAGCCTTAGAGGTACATGATATCGTTTGTCATATTGCTGATGCAGTTCTTGCAGGGGGTATTAGAAGAGCAGCTTTGATTTCTTTATTTTCTGCTGATGATGATGAAATGATCTCCTGTAAGTCTGGAAACTGGTGGGAGAATAATCCTCAGCGAGGAAGAGCAAATAACTCAGCAGTACTCCTTAGACATAGAGTTACTAAATCGTTCTTCTTAGACCTATGGAAAAGAGTTGAAGCATCCGGGGCTGGAGAACCAGGTATTATATTTTCAAACGACAAAGACTGGGGAACTAATCCTTGTGCAGAAATTGCTCTTCGACCCTTTCAATTCTGTAACTTAACAGAAGTAAACGTTAGTGACGTAGAGTCTCAAGAAGATTATGAGCAGAGAGTTAGAGGAGCATCTTTTATAGGTACTCTTCAAGCTGGGTATACTGATTTCCATTACTTACGTCCTGTTTGGCAACGTACAACAGAAAAAGATGCTTTAATAGGTGTTTCAATGACAGGTATCGGATCAGGTAAAGTTCTTGAATTAGATATGAAAGCAGCTGCAAAAGCAGTAAAAGAAGAAAATGCTAGAGTTGCTTCTGTTATTGGAATTAATAGAGCTGCTAGAACTACAACAGTTAAGCCAGCAGGTACTACTTCTTTGACGTTAGGAACATCATCAGGTATTCATGCATGGCATAACGACTACTATATACGTAGAATTAGAGTTGGTAAGAATGAAGCCATTTACACCTACTTAGCTATTAATCATCCGGAACTGGTTGAAGACGAATACTTCCGTCCACATGATACAGCTGTTATTTCTGTTCCTCAAAAAGCACCTCAAGGAGCCATAATGAGAACAGAATCTCCTTTTCAACTCCTTGAAAGAGTTAAAAGAGTTTACCTAGATTGGATTAAACCCGGTCACCGTATAGGAAACAACACCCATAACGTCTCAGCAACTGTTTCAGTAAGACAGCATGAATGGACTGCAGTAGGGGAATGGATGTGGGAGAATAGAGACAACTACACTGGACTATCTGTACTGCCCTACGATGGAGGAACTTATAAGCAAGCTCCTTTTGAGGATATTACTGAAGAGGAGTATAGTAGGTTAGTAGAGGCTTTACATAACGTTGATCTTTCAAAAGTAGTGGAAATAACTGACAATACAGACTTAGCAGGAGAATTGGCTTGCTTTGGTGCTAGTTGTGAGGTAAAGTAATATGAGCATACTAGTAAAAAGATATAGCGCTGAATGGTGCGGTCCTTGTCAAATGCTTAAGCCTGTTTTTCAAAATCTTAAAGCAGGTTTTAGTACCTCTGGGATTAGTTTTGTAGACGTAGATATAGATAGTAATAGAGAAGATGCTATTAATGCTAGCGTTAGATCTGTACCTACAGTTATTGTCTACAAAAACGGACAAGAAGTTAGCAGACTGATAGGGGCTAAACCAGAAAGTGCCTATAGAGAGGAACTAACAAAAGCCTTAAATTATTAAAAAGAAGTTGGAGTTCTTAGCAATTACTCTTATATTTAGTACAGATTAAGAACTTCAACTAAACTTTTCTAATATGAACTCTTCAGTAAGAAGTCTTTACGATCAACGTAACGTAGATATTTGTATTGAAATGCATCATACCATGTGGACAGACGAATTTCAGAACTTTGAATGTAGAGATCTTTGTGCCGGAGGTAAGTTATTTGAAAACCCTGATTTGATCAAAACATCAGAAAAGATTAAAGAAAGAATAAAAAACGGAAACTATCTGATTACACCTTGCGAGCCAAACTATTTATTACAACGGAATAGTTGCTTAACAGGTTATATCTGTGTTGGAGATACTCCTAACGGAATGAGAATACACCACACTTGGAACGATATTGGAAAATAAAGTTGAACATTTATGAAAAAAGAAGTATCTTACATAGATGGACTAACACAGAGGCATGTAGCTCAGATAGTTAGACGCAATATGATAACTAAAGTTAAACCTTCAGAAAAACTTTATAATCGAAAAAAAGAAAAGATAAGCCTCCATAGCTCAGCTGGTAGAGCAACGGTTTTGTAAACCGTCGGTCGTTGGTTCGAGTCCGACTGGAGGCTCGGCGGCAGTAGCCGTTTTTATTAACAAAACACAACACAAATGAAAAATACACTTATTGCTTTTTTTATTTTAGGAATTATGGCTGGATGTAGTCAAGAATCAGCTCCTGCTGATCAGCCTGTAATCGAAGATGCAGTGCTTCAAGATACTGTAGTAGTAGATTCCGTAGAAGTAGAAGCAGTAGAGGTAGCGTCTGTACAAGACTAATTACTCTTTACTTCCTAAGGCTGTAGGAGAGGTGGCAGAGCGGTCGAATGCGGCGGTCTTGAAAACCGTTGAGGCGCAAGTCTCCGGGGGTTCGAATCCCTCCCTCTCCGCCGCCCCTACATATACTTTTTTATTTTTTCTAAATTAAGTTATGAATAGTTTTACTTACAATAATATAGCTCTCACTTACGACGACATACAACTTATACCCCAATACTCAGAAATTGAGACTCGTCAAAACGTTTCTTTACTAACAAAAGTTTCTAATAATTTTCATATAACAGTCCCCTATGTAGCTTCTCCAATGGATACTATATGTGAAGCTAATATGGCTATAAAGATGATGTACCTTGGCGGTGTAGGATGTATTCATAGATTTAATACTATACATGAACAATGTCAACAGGTAATCCAAGTAAGCAGATATGCAAGAGCTCAATACCCAGATAACTGGGACACCATACCTATAATGGCCGCTATAGGAAGTAATGGAGATTACTACGAAAGAGCTGATGCTTTAGTTCAAGTTGGAGCTAATATACTTCTTATAGACGTTGCACACGGACATCATAAAAACGTTAAAGAAGCTATTTCTAAGCTTAAAAAAGAATTTCCTTCTATAGATATTATTGCCGGAAATATAGCTACTAAAGAAGCAAGCCAGGATTTAATTGAATGGGGAGCTGATGGACTAAGAGTAGGAATAGGAGGAGGTTCTCTCTGTACTACTAGAGTTCAAACAGGACATGGTATCCCTAACTTTACATCTCTGCTAGAAGTACTTGAGGTTTCTGGAGAAGTGCCTGTAATGGCCGACGGAGGTATAAGAAGCTCAGGAGATATTGCTAAAGCTTTAGCTGCAGGAGCGGACTGTGTTATGCTAGGATCTTTGTTAGCAGGTACACAAGAAACACCTGGAGCTGTAATTGAGAAAGGACCTCACCTTTATAAAAGGTATAGAGGTTCTGCCTCACTAGAAACTAAGTCTGCACACCAGCAGCAACTTAGAAACGTTGAAGGAGAGTCTACTGTTGTTCCTTTTAAAGGAGGCGTTAAGTATGTGATAGAACGCCTTAACGACGGACTCCGTTCAGCACTTTCATATTCAGGAAGCTCTAACTTACAACATTTTAGAGGAAGAGCTAAATGGGTACAAACCACAAACGCAGGTATAGCAGAAGCTAGACCGCATTTGCTTGGATAAAGGTTTTTTAATACAAACAAAAACACAAACAAAAAAACAAACAATGAAACAACTACTATTAGCAATCGCAATGATGTTTACATCGTTGGTAGCAAATGCACAGATTACAGGGACTGTAGTCGATGCAGGTACATCAGAACCGCTACCAGGTGCTACTGTTGCTGTTAAAGGAACACAAACGGGAGTAATAACTTCTGTAAATGGTAACTTTACCGTAAATGTAGCTGAGGGTACCGTACTGGTTGTATCGTATGTTGGATACGCAACACAAGAAGTCTCCGCTACAGAAGGTATTGTAGTAAGACTTATCTCTCAAGCAGGAGAACTTGGTGAAGTTGTAGTTACGTCCGGGGTTATCGATATTGCAAAAGTACGAGAAACACCTGTAGCCGTATCTACTATCCCTCCTTTAGAGATCGCTCTAAAAGTTGGTAACCAAGAATTCCCAGAAGTGATGGTACGTACTCCAGGTGTTTATGCTACCAAACAAGGAGGAGGATATGGTGACTCTCGTATCAATCTTCGTGGGTTTGATCAGCGCAATACATCTTTCTTAATTAACGGTCAACCTGTCAATGACATGGAAAATGGTTGGGTATACTGGTCCAACTGGCAAGGTCTTACAGACGTGGCATCCGGCATTCAGATCCAAAGAGGTCTTGGAGCGTCCCGTTTGGCTGTTCCTTCAGTGGGCGGTACAGTTTCCATCTTTACTAAAGCTGCTGAAAGAGAGCGTGGCGGATCAGTACAACATTTAGTAGGTAACGACGGTTATTCAAAATCAACTATTGCTTATTCAACTGGAGTAAATAGTAGAGGATGGGCAACGTCTTTCCTTTATACCTATTGGGCCGGAGACGGATACGCATACGGAACAGCAGGAGAAGGACATACCTATTTTGCTTCTGTTGGTTATAGTCCAGAAAACTCTAAACACGCTTTTAACCTATCTGCTCTAGGAGCCGGACAATGGCACCATCAAAGAAGTAGCTGGGTATCTATTCGTGATTACCAGAACTTTGGTGAAGAAGGAATTGATAGAAGATGGAATACTGATGCTGGATTCTTGAATGGTGAAGAGTTTAACATGCGTAGAAACTTCTACAATAAACCACTAGCTACCTTCAACTGGGATTACGACATCTCAAGTAATTGGAAGCTTAACACTTCATTCTACGCCTCAGCAGGTCGTGGTGGAGGAACAGGCCCTCGTGGCGGTAACTTCCGTAATGGCGATATAGACATGTACCCTTACAATATCGACCTTACTCAACACTACCTTACAAATGGAAGAGGTACTCGTGACGCAGATGGTTTTATTAACTTTGATAAGGTAATCGAAGTTAACAGAGGTACTACATCTCCTTACACAGGAGCTATTTCTAACTTCAATGGTCTTTTAATTGGATCAAACGGCTTCCGTAACGATGGTGTAAACAGAGCAGTATTGGTTCGTAGAGCTTCTATGAACTCTCATAACTGGTACGGTGCTATCTCGAATCTTGAATACCAATCAGAAAGACTAAGAGCATCGATTGGTATTGATGTTAGAGATTATACAGGTTACCATTATAGAGTGATTACTGACTTGATGGGACTTGACGGATACTACTCAACGGGTAACAAGAACTCTGCCGGTACAATTATTGAAACTTTAGTAGATCCGTCTCCGTTTAAGAGCACTGGATTGAATGGTCCAAAGATTGATTACTTTGATGTTGGACATGTTGGATGGAGAGGTTTAAACTCCTTGGTTGAATATACAGGTGATGCCCTTACAGCAGTACTTCAAGCCGGTGTATCAAGTCAAACATATCAAAGAGAAGACTTCTTTGACCAACCAACACTTCCTACTTCTGAAAAAGTTAATGTTGATGGCGGTTACTTAAAAGGTGGTGCAAACTATAACCTTAATAGTAAACAAAACGTATTCTTCAATGCAGGGTACATTTCCCGTCAACCTAACTACGGAGCAGTATTCTCTAACTACACTAACATTCCTAATGCTGATGTTCAGAATGAAGAGATTACTTCTTTAGAACTTGGATATGGTTATTTGGGTTCTGACTTTACACTTAACGTAAACGCATACTCAACCGTATGGGGTAATCGTTTTGTAAGTAGAGCTTTAAATAACGCACAAGGTGATCAAGGTACTGCTCAGTTTAGAGATATTGATGTACGACATAATGGTATTGAAGTTGAATCTACATACCGTCCAATCAATGCTCTTAAACTTACAGGTATGGTCTCAGTTGGTGATTGGCGATATACAAAAGACTTTACTTCGGAGTTATTTGATGCTAATCAGCAATCTATCGGTACCGGTACACTTTACCTGAAAGATGCTAAAGTAGGTAATGCAGCCCAGTTCACAACATACCTCGGAGCTGATTACCGTCTTGATGATGTTAGTATTGACGCAGGTTATCGATTTGTAGATAAGCTTTATGCTGACTACTCAATTACTGCTTCTGACTTTACAAAGCCAGACAATAAAGGTGCTCTTGAATTACCATCTTATGGCCTAGTTGATTTAGGAATGACAGTAAGATTTAATTTAGGAAACACCAATGCTTCCTTTAGAGTGAACGTAAACAACGTATTTGATACAGTCTATATTTCTGAATCAAATACCAACCTTCATGCTACTGATGACTCAGTAACCTGGAATGGAGTTGACGTTCGCAACTCAGTATGGTTTGGATTTGGCCGTACTTGGAATGCTTCTTTGAAATATAATTTCTAAAACATAATAGGAGGGATCTAGAAATAGGTCCCTTCTTTTTTTATATGATTACTTTATTACGTTTTATTTTTACTCGGATTATAAAAAGAAAACACTTACATAAAGGTAAGTGGATACGAAAATGGGAAAGACCTTTTCTAAGACAGTATATACTATTTTACGAAGCCTTACAGGAAGTATTTAAGAATGTAAAAGAGAGTAAAATCATAGTAGACCACTCTAATGGAGACTGTTACTATAGAGGAAGAAATTATGGTTTAATTTATCCTAGGAGTTGGTTAACTTATATTAAAGAAGAAGAAAAAGATATAAAATTTTTCTTTTCAGGTTTTCAAGATCCTACTGAACCTAATATTAGGAATTGGATATTTGAATACAAAGGTGATCACAGTGTAATAAATTTTTCTCCTAAAGGAAGATTAATACCAAGAAATAAATTTGATAAAGAATTCTTCTCTCTTATGTCTAGAGCCGAATTTGCTCTTTGCCCTCAAGGGTACCCTTACAAGTGGACTTATAGATTTTTTGAAGCCACCTTATGCAGAGCTATTCCTATTTTGTCCTTAGACGATATTATACCACAGTATAGTGGATTTAAGTACTACCTACACGGACAAGACCCTTCCAGTTATGTCTATTCAAAAGAAATGGCAGAACACAATTATAACCTAGCGTTGAAGAGACTCTTTTTAGAAGAAGTTGTAGAAAAGAAATGATCTTCTTATATTAAATAAAAAAACAAAAACAGTTATGAAAGAAAAAAATACAGAATATATGCCTAATCAATACTGGCATAGACAGATTAGCTTTGTTAAGTCTTTTCTAAGAATAGGAGGATACTTTCTACTGCCTTTTAACATTACATACGCTGTTATCGTTCTAGTACTTAGTGAGGTACTGGGTATAGCAGAAGAGATGGTAGGTTAATTATGAATCGTTCTAATAACAACTACCAAGGCAGAACACCAGAAAAATTAGAAAGTACTTACAGAACGGCGTATTATACCCTTATGATGGGTTTAGTTGCTGCAGGCTTTTATATTATTTTTGAATTGCTCTTTTAGGTTAGGATATGGGACGTAGTATAAAAAGTAAACTGCCTCTGTCTACTTTAGTGGATGATTATAAATCTTCAACTCCAAAAGAGGTATGGATTGACGGAGTACTTGCTAACTTTATTTATGGGTTCTTAGGAGGTGTGGTAGTAGTAACTATTACACTAAGAGTGGATATAGCCGTTTTATTAGCTTACTTAGCCTATTATTTCTTTTTAGGTAAAATAGTTAATAGACCGAAGTACGTTACAGACCTAGGAAAATTTATTGTATTTCCTGTACCTACTGCTATAGGAGCATATTTAGGATATGAAATAGCACCTTTCTTAACTAAGCTGGTAACTTAACAAAATATGAAAATAACACTTAGTAAAATTTTTGGACAGGTATATTTATTACCCTACGTTAAGATTACTCATACACGAGAACTAAATGGTGATTTAGAAGTTATCATTGGTTATCTAAAATGGGAAATAGCTTTAGGATTATGACTAAAAGATTAAGTAGAGAAGAAAAAACTAATATCTTTATTGAAGATGCAATCAACAAAATGTTTGAGATTGCAGGGCATGATGTTACATTCAATGATATCAAAGATAGAAAAGATGATTGGTACGTTCAATGGACTATGACTACTACTCAAAATGATGAGTGGAATGAATGGGGTGTAAATGAAATTAGAAAAAGATTCCGTTATAATAAAGAATGGGCTCAAAGAGAAATGGCAATGATTACCCTAAGGTGGGGATTAAAATTTAATTAAAAAAAATGATACTACTAAAAAGTTATTTACTTATTGGAATTGTATATTCAATAGTTCTACTGTACGAAGCTTTTACTACATCTCGACCTTACAATAGAGAGTATTGGGTAGGTATAGTAATTATTGGTACTTTATTCTGGCCTATAGATATGGTAGTCGGTAATATAGGATATATTCATTCCAAATTTAAATTAAAATAATTTATGATAAACTCTCAGATAGACGTATTTTGGATTTTAGTTCTAGATATTATAGAACTTATTCCCTACGCTGCGTTCTGGTTAGTTATTGGAATGCTTGTGCACATCGTTTCGGATTTTTCTTCTAAGATGGGAACTAATAAACCTTCGATGAAATGAAAAATTTAATTGTGATAGGGCACCCTAGTAAAGATAGTTTTTGTTATAACGGTATACTAAAAACTATAGAGAGTACTTTGAGAGATTATGGAGAAGAAGTGCACGTTATTGATCTATACGAAGAGAAGTTCTCCCCTTCTCGATGGTATAAAAACCAAGCTCAGGTAAAAGAATATCAAAAATTAGTTAAAGAGAGTCATAGGATATATTTTATTTCTCCGGTGTGGTGGTTTAGAACTACTCCATTATTAGAAGGATTTTTTGATCAAGTATTTACCCCTGGCTTTGCTTATAAATTTAAGCAGATTACAAAACACTACGGAATACCCATACCGCTTTTGAAAGATAAAAGAGTACGGACGTATCTTACACATGGAGCTCCAGCCCTTCCAGTATTAACTTTATATGTTAACTCAGTTAGGTTAAGATTGGAAATGGGGGTCTATTCTTTTGTGTTTGGGTGGTTTAAGACTAGAACTAAACAGTTTTGGTCAGTACCTTTTGTGTCAGAAGAAAAAAGAAAGAAATACCTCTCATCAGTTGTACAAGATATTAGAAACGATATCTGTAGAGAGAATGTTAGTAGTTATATTCCTTAGGCATAATGAATAACCTAGACAGACAATACCAAGAACTTCTTAAAACTGTTTTAGAATACGGAGTTGATAAATCTGATAGAACAGGTGTAGGTACTAAGTCTATTTTTGGGTATACTATTCGACACAATATGCAGGATGGTTTTCCACTTCTTACTACTAAGAAGATGGCAGTAAAAGCTATGATGACTGAATTGAAATGGTTCTTGAAAGGTAGAACAGATTTAAGATACCTAGTGCAAAACGGATGCAATGTTTGGAACGGAGATGCATATAAAGTGTATGAAAGAACCTACCAATGGGAGTTAGAAAATCCACCTTACAGTCAGGATGAGTTTATTCAAAAGATAATGGAAGATGATGACTTTAATAGGGTGTGGGGAGACTTAGGCCCAATATACGGTGCACAGTGGAGAGGTTGGAACGGTACCGGGTCTACAGGAGATCAAATTGCTAATCTTATCTTGGAACTAAAACACAATCCTGATTCTCGTAGATTGATGGTAAGTGCTTGGAATGTAAATGATCTTCGTTACATGACTCTACCTCCCTGTCATTACGGCTTTCAGGTTTATACTAGAAAATTATCT
>Ga0222714_10001146_pt1 | contig 30005 bp, 38 predicted proteins | sample C33_3DmetaG_FD_165048 | JGI IMG/M metagenome (GOLD analysis project Ga0222714, IMG submission 165048) | Estuarine water microbial communities from San Francisco Bay, California, United States - C33_3D | ecosystem: Environmental > Aquatic > Marine > Unclassified | place: USA: California... | reverse complement strand
ATCGTATTATTTTTATTAGTTTTAATGATATTGTTATTGATATTGTTATTGTTATTGTTATTGTTAAAATCAATCTCTCCTATAAATGTATTATTATTATTATTATTATTATTATTATTATTATTATTATTATTTATATTTTTTGAATTATCTTTCTCATTCTCAATATCATTATCATTATTGATAATCTGATAATTAAGGTCTTTTGAATTTTCAAACTGAAAAGTTTCAACCACATGAACTGTTGGGTCATAATTTATAGAAGATAAAAAATTATTATGTGTTAAATCATGTTCACCACATTTAAGATGTAAAATAATATTATATTCATGAACTGTATCTGAGACTTGTAAATTATTATTAATTATAATTTTACCGCCCTTAGGTTTTCTCCCTCTTTTTTTATGAACTTTTTCTTCCTTAACAATAGTATTATCTACACTTGTGTCTGGGTCTGTAGTAGTAGTAGGAGTCTCATTAACATTCGAGTTTTCATTAACATTCGAGTTTTCATTCTCAATATTAATCTCATTATCCAGTTTAATTTCATTTATAACAACATTTGTGGCCTTTCCTTCACCCTTTTTTTTACGTATTCTTTTGGTAACGGTTGGAGCAATTGTTGAATTAACTTGTTCAGTTTTAATTTCAGAAGTTCCAATAATTATATTTTCAACATTATCGCTCATATTTTAATAAATTATATATATACAAATTTAAATGGTTTTAATAAATTGTTAAGGCATGAATAATAAACTATAATTTATTAGAAATTTTTCTATTATAACACAATCGGCATAAAGGGATATAACAGTCGGAGCCTATAATTTTTTGGGCGGTTTCAGTAGTTAATCTATGTGTAAATATGGCTTTTTTCTTTTTACAATCACTACAATAAGAATGTAATTTTACATAATTATCGCAAAATGGAATAAGTTCTTCCAACCAATTTCCAAATTTTTTACGCTGAAAATCTCCATCTAATCCACACACATAAACATGTTTATGGTGTATATCTACCGCTTGTTTAATCCATTCAACAGTGTCTTCTTGAAAGAATTGAATTTCATTAATGAGAATAACCTTTGAATTTTTAAAAGCTTCATCCGCAATTCCGACACTTGATGTTTTGGTTAAATCAATGAGGTCATTTAAAGAATGAACCATAATACAATCTATCATTTCTTGATCGTGTGTAGATAGTTGAGTTATAGAATATCTTAAACTATCATCGGAATGATTGACAACTAATATTGGTATTCCGCAAAATTTAAATTGTTTATATAAACGTAATAATCTAGATGTTTTACCTGAATACATAGGGCCAGAAATTAACTCTAAATAGCCACAATCATCTGATAAATCACCCATGATGTTCATTTTATATAAGTATATGATTTATATTTATATTTATAACTAAATCAATTATTTGAGTTATTTAATTATAAATTAAGTATAAATTAAGTATAAAAGATATTTGTGTATAATTTATAATAATGAATAAACAAAATAACGCATCTATACCTTGGGTTGAAAAATATAGACCAACTAAATTTGATGATATAGTATTAGATAAAAATAATAGATCAATTATGGAAAATATAATAATAAAAAACAAATTCCCAAATTTACTTTTTTATGGACCGCCAGGAACAGGCAAAACAACTACTATTATAAATTTAATAAACTCATATCAAGAAAAATATAATCAAAAAAATAAAGGATTAATGATTAATTTAAACGCATCGGATGAAAGAGGCATAGATATTGTTAGGAATCAGATAAGCCAGTTTGTAAATTCCAAATCTTTATTTGTAAATAATGGAATGAAATTTATAATATTGGATGAAGTTGATTATATGACTAAAAACGCACAATATGCTTTAAAATATCTTATACAATCGTTTAATACTAACGTGCGTTTTTGTTTAATATGTAACTATATAAGTCGTATTGATGAATCACTACAAAATGAATTTATGCGTTTAAGATTTAATCAATTACCTGAATTAGATATTATAGAATTTATTAATACGGTGAATATACAGGAAAACTTAAATATACCTAGAATAAAAATAGAATATATACAAAAAATATACAAATCTGATATACGAAGTATGATAAATTATATACAATCTAATCAAAATATAATGAATAATCATAAAATAATTAACAATGAAATTTGGAATAAATTAATAGAACTAATAAAAAATGATAATAATTATAAAAATATAACTTCTCATATAGAATCGATAAGCATAGAATATAATATAGAAATAAAAAATATAATAAAAGATTTATTAAATTATATTATTCGTTATAAGAAATCACTTTTATCTTCAAAACTGTTTGATTTGGTAGAATATATTATGCATAATCCAGAAGCAAATATAGATTATACAATTAAATATACTATATTAAATTTACATAAATTATTTAATGAAAATGAAACTAATAATTAGTTCATTTCTTTAAGTTATTATTCATATAATTGAAACATAATAACTTAAAGAAAATAAATCACATATATTAAATGGCAGTTGATTCAAACATAAACGATGAATGGGAAAAATATTTTCAACAAAATGATATAGAGAATGAATATGATGTAGAAGAATCTACCATACAACCCACCGATGAATATAATGATATTAGCAAATATAATTATAATAAGGAAGAAGTTTCTAGTCCAAAATTTACTGATTTATATATATCAACCACAACAACAATATCTTATTTAAATATTCCTATAGACATTCATTCTGTTTTTTGGGATATACCAATTATGCTTTATTCTACGCCAAAAGAGGGTGTAGTTAAAAAACAAATGAAATTTGTATCTAGTAGTCAAGAAGAATTAGATATAATTATTGGTAAAAAAAATAAATATGAATGCGTTGATGAATTAATTATTAGTAAAAATTCGACTTCTGATAGAAAACCAAAGTTTAAGGACGTAAGAAAAATTAGCATTGGATTGTCCAGAAAAGATATTATTAGTTATAGATGCAAAAAAAAGGGAGCTTTTATGAATTGTTTTGTAGTTATTTTAAGACTGTTATACAATGACGTATATAAAGAAATACATGTAAAAGTGTTCAATACTGGAAAATTAGAAATTCCAGGAATTCAAAATGATGTCATTCTTAGTAAAGTGCTGACTCTATTGGTTAAGATACTTACTCCAATTGTTAAAACGGATATACCTTTGATGTACATGAAGGATAAAAATGAAACTGTCCTTATTAATTCTAATTTTAATTGCGGATATTATATCGATAGAGAGAAATTATATAAAAAACTAAAATACACATATAAAATAAATAGTGTTTATGACCCTTGTTCTTATCCCGGAATACAATGTGAATTTTATTATGATTCATCTTTAGAAGGAATTCATGATTCTACTCCAATTGTGAATTCTGGTACAAATAAAGTATCATTTATGATATTTAGAACCGGTAGTGTATTGATTGTAGGAAAATGTTCGCGAGAAATAATACATAAAATTTATGACTTCTTATGTAATATTCTTAATAAAGAATATGCAAATATAAAGGGAATCAATAATGATGCGAGTCTTCTTAAAACAAAACCATTAAAAAATAGAAAAAAACATATTATCGTTTAATTTATTATTGATTAAACATACTATAATTAAATAATTTTTATTTTATAAGTATTTAAAGATTTTAATTATTTAATTATATAAATGATTGAAAAAAAGACAAGCGATGCGCAATATTCCTCCCCAAGCAACCAATGTCTTCAACATATAGTAAAGATTGCGGTAGTAGATGACAAACCTATTATGCTCGACTACTGGACTGATTCTCAAGAGAATAAAGTTCTTATCGGTGTGAGAGATAATGGCGAAAAGTTGTTGGTTAAAAGTGAAGAAGAGTATACTTCTCCCATTGAAAAAATATACAAGGTTGAAACCGAATATATTATTGTTACTGAAAATTCTTTATATTTGGTGAGTGCTAATATTGCTACTAAGCGCATTTCTTAATTCATTTTATTTTAATTAATTTTTCCAAGTAGCCGTTCATACTCTTTTATTTTTAATTCTAAATTTATTATTTTTTCTGTATGATGATAATAGGAGTTCTTATTTCTTTCATTATCTTTACCGACATGAGTCCCTATAAAAAGTCCAACAATATAAGGAAATAACATATATATTTAATATATATAATTTAATATTTAAAATTTTAAATATATTTTAAATATTTTTACATAAAATCAGAAGCATATTTTAAGGTCCAATCTCTCGCTGTAGCATCATGTAATGGTTTATTTTTACATAATAAATTTGCAATTTCAGGTACAAGTGGGTCTTTGGGGTTAGGGTCATCTAACATTGAACAAATACTTATCAATACCTTGCTAATTGAAAGCGCAGGACTCCATTGGTCTTTTAATATATCCAGACATATTCCACCTGTTGAATTTATATTACAATGATAAATTTTAGTAGTAAACATAATTTTTGGTGCCCTAAAAGGATAATCTGATGGAAAATCTATTTTTAGATAAAAAACACCATTATTATATGGTGTATTCTCTGGACCCATAATTGTTGCGCGCCAAGAAAATAAATTATCATCATTAATCGGTCCAGCCGAACAATTTGAAGGGGGGTTTGAATTCATTTCTTTTAATTCATTCTGGATACGACGAATAGTTCCCATCGTATAGTTTATATACATAATGGATTATCTTTATAATAGTTTTTTTTATATTATTTTTTTTGTTAAGCCTGATTTTTTTTTACTCTTTAGTTTACGTTTTGTTCCTGTTCTAGATCTGTTATTTAAAACCGTAAATTCCGTCCAAGGTTGTTGTAATCTATCATGTACATACGGTTCTTGCTCGTTCCATTGAATATGTTGTTTAAAAAATTTAGTTTTTTCAAAAGGAATGCCACATGAACTTCCCCATCTGGCCATCAGAGACATTTTTTTGGCCATTGTAGTATCACATACAATCCCGTCTAATGCCCCGCGAGGTTGATATGGCAAGGGTCGGTCTGCTTGCGATATAAAGGCTCGTTCATCTAATTCATAATGACTACAACAAGTTCGGGCACAAGGGTTTACTTTATTTAGATAAACATCATAATGGTCAGCTAATATTTCTTCTCCAATTTTTACATCTATTTTTCCCTTATATTCTTCCATTAATTGTGTAAGACGGACTTTTCTAGCGCCTTGGTGCCTTCGCACATCATTGAACCCTGTATTATTACATTCTAAATTTCGGATACGCGGGTCATAAGTAGCATTAAACCCAATAAAATATCCATCTTTTTTCTTTTCAACATTTATATAATCTAACCCTAATTCTATCCGCATAATTGTATTTGTTTTTGTATCACCGATTAACCAGGAATTTGCGTAATCGCCTCCATTATTGTGCTTAATATAGTTGAGACATTCATCTAATGTATTTCCATATTGCATTGCTTTGCGGATTCGACAACATATCGGGTCTTTTAGTCTAAATTTATTAAAACCACCAATCGTTGTTTCTGAGCATATGATACCTCCACTCGTGACATAATAATCCGTACCACTAGAAATACATCCAGGGGCAGTTTGCATAAGAATCCGATTGCCTTTACTTGGATTTATATCCATCATAACATTAAAATATTGCCCATCTATAAAATTATCAAACGAATTGTGCGCACAAACTATTTTTCCATCTTTTGTATAACTCCCAACCGCCATAAATGCCGTACAGTGATCTTTTGCTCCTCTGCCACCCTCGGCAGATGAACCTTTACTACCAGCGCCTTCTGGAAATAAATCACCATATTTTTTATATAATTTTTCATTTGTTGGCAACAAAGTTGATATTGACCCCATTAAATAATCAATACTTACATAACAATTCCACATAATAATGTCGTCTAAAGATACATTTGTTCCATTTGCTTTTGCTCCAAGAGCAATATGTTCAATTTCTTCATAATATTCAGGATAATTTTCTTTTATTTGAGGACCAAATAAACCACTTATCACTTCTGAGAAAAATTTCAGAGAATATCCAGACCCATACATAAAATTAAAATCTAACATCTTAAATATCTCTTTTAATTCTGGCGCCATAAGAAACCCATTTGCGTATCCTCTTTCCTTTGCAGTTCCTTTAGTTGAGAGATAAGTCCAGCCATTTTTTTCATATCTAATGCCATTTTTTATTTTTATCATATATATTATTAATATATTATTAATAATATATTACAATATCTCAATTGTAAATTAAAAACATATAGATTTTTCCTTAACGGTTAAACATATAGGATATGTCTTAAAACTTATATATAATCCGAACAATATAATAACAAAAGCTAATATATCACTACGAGACATTTTTTTATTCAGCCAAAATTTATTAACCATTATAGAAAGCACAAATTGCATTATAATTAATATCATGGTGTCTTGAAAAGGTGTTACTACCTTATATTTATCACCAAGCCCAATAGCAATAGTCATAAAAAACCAACTGACCCACGCAAAAGGAATGGCTCTGATATATGATTCAAACATAGAAATATTATTGTATTTTAGAGTAAAAAACTGACCCCATATATTAAATGCCTGTCCAACAAAAAATGTTAAAAAATATTTAATATGATTAATATAATGATTTATATTATTTATATTCATGCGTATATTATATATGTATATATAATATACGCATGAATAATTTCAAAAACATATTACTATGGGTTTGTCTAAATATTATAGTTGTTATTTTATTTGAATTAGCCTTATTTTATCAATTAACGCCAGAAGCAATAAATAGAAGTTTTACTCATAAATTAGTTTTTACAGAACTATTTGCCACATTAGAGTGGATGGTCCTAATGCCCGCAATTCATATAGGAAATAATTTTTTAAGTGTTATTCAAATAACTCTAGCATCTTTTATATATTCTACTATTGGACAAATAGGAGCAAATTACTATATTTTAAATCAGCCAGTAGAATTAGATGATTATATAGGTATTCTTATTATATTTATTGGTATTCTTGTGTCTACTTTCAAAGTTATTGGATAAACCTTATATTTTCTACTATTAAATTAATGAAATACTCTTTTTTGTGATTGCGATTGTTCTTCCTTAACGAGACCACATGATTCCTTATACTGGTCTAAGGTTAATTTTCCTTTATATATATTTTGACAAACTCTAAGTGTTAGAGAAAATGAAGATGGTGAATGATTTTCATTATTAATCCCATCAAATATTTTAAATAATCTTTCATCAAATGACCACATAAATCCAGTAGGATCATCAAAATTTTTAACAAAATCAATAAATTCAGGAAATTGGTTTATATAATTTAGAACTTGTTCAACCATTTCATAAGATCCCATTTCAATAATAATATATATAAGAACCTATTTATATTATTTACATAATAGCTAAAGAATAGTTAAAAGTGATTCAACTTGTTCTCCTGTTAATTTTTCTGGAAAAACAATAGTAAAATTTATTATTATATTTCCGGCATGATTATCTCTCTTCATTCCCATGTCAGGCAATACTTTTTTATAATTAAACCCAATAACATTTCCATTTCCATTATTAATTTTAAAAGTTTTTCCATCTAGATATTTCATATCAAACGAAAAGCCACATAAGGCTTCTTTTAATGTAATCGTTTTATTTAAAACCAAATCTAATCCATTTCGTATAAATTCTGTGTCATTTTTTATAGAAATAAATATTTTTATATCACCTTTAATAGAATCATTAATAATATGACCTTTATCTCTTAAAATAATAAGTTCATTAGTATCAACGCCCTTTGGAATATTTATATATATTGTTTCAGTTTCTTCACGTTTTATTCCATTTTCATTAACCCATCTAGTTATTTCAACAGGAAGGGTACAGCCAACATATGCCTTAGTTAATGTTATTTCTAAATTTTTCATTATAGGCATTGGTTTATTTAAACTATGCCTAAGCCCTTCTACATTAAAAAAACCAGGACCATTAGGAATTGGTCCATGTGAACCAGGTCCATTCGGAATAGGCCCTTGTCCCATATTCATGTGTTGACCCATTTTACTAAAAATATTTTGAGAGAAAATATTAAATAATTCAGTTGGATCTATTCCTATACCACCTCTATTATTAAAAGTATTATCTCTCATATCATACATTTTTCGTTTATCTTCATCTCCTAATGTTTCATAAGCCTTTGATATTTTTTTAAATTGTTCGGTTGATTCATCTGACCCATTATTTCTATCCGGATGCATTTCAAGAGATAATTTTCTATATGCTTTTTTAATTTCTTCTTGTGTTGCGGTTTTATCAATTCCTAAAGTTTCATATAAATTATTATTATTCATTTTATTATAATAAATTACATAAACTTAAATAGTTATTAAATAATATTAATAATATGGATTTACCATTTATATACAAATATCAACCATTATTATTAGATGATTTTGAATATGAAGATGAATTATTATTGCTTATTCAGACACTGCTCAAAATGGATAATCTAAATATTATTTTTATAGGCGATTCTGGGTGTGGCAAAACATCTTTAATAAATGTTATTATAAGAGAATATTATGGAAAAGAACCACAAAATGATAATATATTAATAATTAACAGTCTGAAAGATCAAGGTATAACCTATTATCGCAATGATGTAAAAATATTCTGTCAAACCTCTAGTTCTATCATTGGTAAAAAAAAAATATTAATATTGGACGATATTGATAATATTAATGAACAAAGTCAGCAAGTATTTAGAAATTGTATAGATAAATATAGTCACAATGTTCATTTCATTTCTTCTTGTAATAATTCGCAAAAAGTTATTGATAGTATACAATCTAGATTAAGTGTTATAAAAATAAAGGCACTCCATCACACTAATTTGATTAAAATTATTAATAAAATATCTGATAAAGAAAATATATTATTAGATGATGAATGTAAAAAATTTATATTATCTATTAGCAATAATTCTATTAAAATTCTTATAAATTATTTAGAAAAACTAAAATTAATTAATCTACCCATAACATTAGAATTAGTATCTGATGTTTGCACTAATATAACATTTAAAGATTTTGAACATTTTACAAAATACTGTAAAATTGAAAAAAATGTTGTAAATGCCGTTCAGTTAATATATAAATTATTTGATAAGGGATATTCAGTAATGGATATACTGGATAGTTATTTTTTATTTGTAAAAACGACAAATATATTAACCGAAGATGAAAAATATAAAATAATACCAATTATATGTAAATTTATCACAGTTTTTCATAATATACACGAAGATGAGATAGAATTAGCATTATTTACGAATAGTTTAATAAAATCTTTTACAAATTAAAACGGAACTATTTAAAATAGTTCAATTTAAATAAATAATATATAATTTAGTATATTATTTATTATATTTTTATATTATGACTTCGCAGTTATTTAAAGAAAATATACCAATGAACATTTTATATGATTTTTTAGAAAAAATATGCGATAAAGATAGTGATAATAATTTATTTATATTTTCTAAAGCATCGTTTAAAAGGGCAGAAATATATAATTTATTAAATAATTTTAAAGAGTTAATCAAACCTTATTATCATGTGTCTAAACAATATTACGTTGAACGCGATTTATCATTTATTCGGTTTACAACCATAATTAAACAGATTTGCAACTCAAATAATATAGATTTTGTATCAAAAATTGTTTATAATAAATCAAAATATGAAATGGAATATTATATAGCGAATAATATATAATGAGTTGTGTGATACAGACTACAAAAAAATACGTAAAACGTCCTTCACCACCTTTCCCGGCAAATAAATGTAAAAACAAGACTAAAAAAGGTAATAATAATAAATTTTTTAAGTCTACTGCTGATAAAAATGGTGTTTATAAATGGGTTTCTTTAAAAAGTGTAAATAAAACTAAAAAGATTAAATTAATTAAGCGTAAAAAAACGATAAGTAAGGTTCAAAAAAATAAACGCATTAAGAAAAAAATAGGAAATGATTGGGTCGTTTTAGACATAGACGATAAAGATTCGGATGAAGGTGTCATGATGTTCGGAGGCAAACATTAAACATCATAAGAAGTAAATAAGTATAGTATAGTATAGTATAGTATAAAAGTATTTGAATTTTATACTATAAAAGAAATGGTCAAAAAAGCGAATTTGGGAGTAATCATAAAAGGATAACCCAAATTCAACAGACCATTTGAGAGCCCACGAGTCCGCAACATTATATTAATTAGAGAACACATTGTAGCAGATCATTTAAAATTAATACTTTTGGTGTCCGAGCAAGATTCGAACTTGCGACCAACGCCGAAAAAGGGATAACGAAACACATGCGGACCAAACACTGGTTTGGTCAATTTATTTGCGTTCCAGTTTACGCTGCTCTACCAACTGAGCTACCGAACAGTATTAATTTTTGGATGAACAAAAAACACAATGCGAAAGTTGTTTGTTTGGTCAATTTGGATAAATGTGGGGTGAGTTTTATAAATTAAAGATAACCCACATTCGGTCAGACCAAACAATATTGTTTGTTTGTAGAGGAGGCACTACACCTTCCTGTATTATATATACAATATCTCTTTAAGTTGTTTTTTCCTAAATATAGTTTGGCTAGAATAAATAATTGAGGTCGGCAGGTTTATAGTAAATAGACTTAAGAATTTTCCTGGTTTTTTCGTCATACACTACATAATTGCCTGCACTATTAATCCGATAAGTCGGCGTAGTGTACCTGGGTTCATTTTCTTTATACCATTCTACCGTCTGAATTGCGACTTCTTCTGTCAAACACATCTTAGACATATTGCTTTCATGTACAATCTTAAATGCTTGATCTAAATTTACATTTATTCCATAGCCCATGCCTAATACTACATAGAGAATATCAGTCAAGGCATCTACAGTTTCAACCAAATCCTTATTTTTTACTGCCTCTTCTAGTTCGCTCATCTCTTCACGAATCAAGGCCATTTTGGATTCAATAAAGGGTTCATCGTCTAAGCAAGGCGCATCTAATTTTTTGACACCAAATTGTGTGTTAAAATCACATACGTCCTCAAAATTTGTCTTTGCTGTATAAGTTGTTGTAGTAATAGTGGTTGTTGAGGTTGTGATTTCTGATGTAGACATTATATAATAAACTATTAATGAGTTTATATTTAAATTTGTTTATTATATAAAATTTGTAATTTTGTATTTATTATTTTATTTGTATTATTCAGAAAATTGATTTGATAAAATTACTTAAATAAAAATATACATATATACTACCATCATGGCGTTTTGCTATTCACCAAGCGAACTTGAAGTTCAGACATTTGACGCATTTACTCATACCATTTCATTAAAGGATTATATTACACGAATCCTTATTCTCGGGTCAAAGAATAATAAATATTCGTCTAATTCAAAAGGAGTAGACGAATGTACTAAGAAATATATTCAAGAACAAATTGACGCAGGTAATGGGGCGCAAATTCTTGAAGTATTACGTGAAATTTACATTGCTGGACGCGCTCCGAAACAAGACTCAACTTTTATGATTCATGCGATGCTGTGTAAAGCAAGCGATGTTTTACTGCGAAAGTCTGCTCTTGAATTTATTAAAGAGTATCGCACGATTTCGCAGATTTATTCCTGGAAAAATTTTCATTCTAATACCCCAAATTCAGATGGCTCTAAAACAAAGGGATTTGGGCGTGCGGTAAAGAGGACATTAAATGAATGGATTTTAGCAAAAACCCCAGAACAGCTCAGGTATCAGATTACAAAGTATATGAGTCGCGGTGAATGGGGCATTAAGGATTTGCTCAAGTGCATTCACACAAAAACCGGTTCGGGCGATGACCGTGTATTTAAGGATAAGAATGGAAATGATAAACCAGTCAAGACTAAAAATAATGGACCAGCAACAGAAACTGATTTAGTGTTGCGATTTATTGTTGATGGTTCAGATAAAATGGTTGAATTGGCCACAAAGCACACTTTATTGGAGAGCCCTACCTACAAATATTTGAAAGCAATTGATTGTTGTAAAAATATGACTGAATTGGAAAATCCAAAAAAGTTGGAATTCTTGTTGAAAACAATTCGCCATTTTCGCTTAACACGCGAGCAAGTGCCTACTGCTGCTCTCGCAATGACGCCAGTTCAACTCGCGCTTTTAACCAATGAAGAACATACAAAGATTACTATGCCGATGACTGCTCTCTTGCGCAATTTAGCAAACTTAACGCGGTTAGGAGTATTTGATGATGCGCACATTTTACAGTTAGTTGTAAATCATTTAAAAAATGCCGAAGTGATTGCGAAATCGCGTGTTCATCCAGTACATGTTTTAACCGCGTGGTTTACTTACCGGAAAGGCCACGGTAAGATGAGCAAACACTCTTGGACACCAAATCAAGAAATTGAGAATGTCTTACAAGAAATGTTTTATCTCAGTTTTAAAAATGTTAGGCCAACAGGAAAGCGGTTGTGTTTCTTGATTGATTGTTCTGGGTCTATGGCAAGCGATTCACTATGCGAAGGTGTTACGAACGCAGAAGCGGCCGCCTTGCTCGCAATGGTATTCTCACGAGCAGAAGCAAACGCAAGTAATCCAGTAAGCCATTCCTTCTATTTATTCACAAGCGGAAGGGGCAATGAAGGTCTAATGGATGTCTCAGACCTTATTCACGCAAAGGCAACATTTGAAAACGTATTAACAGCAGTTCAACGCAGTGATTGGGCCACAACAGATATTTCAAAGGGAATTGTTCAAGCCATGAAGTTTCGGCGCTTGTATGACGGTTTTGTGGTATTAACCGACAATGACGTCAATAGTGGAATCAAACCATCTATCGCTCTTCAGCAATATCGCAAGGCACTTGGAATTCAAGCAAAGTTGGTAGTAGTTGCTACACAGGCGTCAGATATTTCCATTGCCGATCCCGAGGACAAAGGAATGATGGACTTTTGCGGATTTGATTCTCACGGTCCTAAGATTTTACAAGAATTCTTCTCTGGGCCAATTGTTGAACCGCTATTGGAAGCAGATATTGACGAATAAATAAAAAATATAATAAAAATATTAGAGAAAATATAAATAAAAAATATAATAATATATTTTTTATTTCACAACATGAAATGTATTTAATTTGAAATAACTAGATATTTACTGATGATTGTATCAGATGCCAACGCTTGTTTGGCTGATAAACGAGCAAACCATTGAAACGCACTTCTTTTTAGTATTTCATCCGCCGGAATATATAAGCCTTTTACTGTTCCGGGCAAATCTATATACGTATTACCCATTAAGCGCTCAATGGTAACCGGTTTGCCGAGATTATCTTTCATACCTAACTTATCGGCCGTAAGTAAATTCATTTCCCCATTTACAATTTTTTCATTACACCATCTGCCGTAAGCACCTAGAAAATTACTTTCATCTGTATAATCAGTGGAATTCATTGTTTCTAAATAAGAAATATAGTCTTTCATGGTTGAATTCTCTTTTTCGCAACCCATAAATTTTGTATTAGGAAAAAAATTCACTTGTTGCGAGGTGCTATTGCGATCTAATAATTCACCTACAAACATTTTTTTGTTGCTTGTATAGGCATTATAAGTATCTATTAAATTCTGAAAACAGATAAATGAATTTGGTATAACAAATCCGCCATAATTATAAAGAACTTTGGATAAGGCCAATTCTCTTAATTTAGATTTTATGGGGTTGGCCACCATATTTAAATCTACCGCCCAACCCGGAAGTATATTCGCGAATGTATCATCATCAATCATACAAATATTAAAATTATCGCCACATTTATCTATAATGGATTTTAAAGTTAAATAGATATAGGGCTGATTTAAACAGTCTGAATTTCTGGAATTAAAACTTGGCCACCACCTGGCATTAACTTCGTACGTCATATGAATCCAAATAATTGGTTTTTTACTTTTTGCTAAAGAAGAGTCATTAAGCAGATATTTTTTTACCAACTCATACTGTTTCATACCTTCATCGACTTCGGTTTGTTTTTTATATCTATTATAGAGAAAACTTGCAGCTCCAAGTAAAATTAATGAATATAAATAATTTGGACTTTTCATATGTATAATATTACATCATATTTTTTAAATATAATTTAATACTTTATTTTTTCTTTATATTTCCTACATAATTATAGTATAATTATAATATATATACTATAATTAAAAAAGAACACATAGTGTCCTCTTTTTTTTTCTTTTTTATTTGTTTATTAAATTTCTATTATATCTTTAAACATTTCAAACTCTCATTGTCGGTTTTCCATCATTTCGACCTGTTTTTCTAACTTCTGGATGGTTTCCTCCATCTTGCGGATGCGCTCTTCCTGTTGGTCACCTTGGCGTGTCGTCGGCCAGATAGATTCCGCCGATATTTCCTCTTCTTCTTCTTCTCTGGTTTCTTCCGGTTTGCCTATCAATACGTTGATATGCGACCTACCAATCCACTTTTGGGTTTTCTGGTTAAATAACCCTCCGACTAATTGGTATATAACGCCTTTGCAGCGTTCAATTTCCTCCGCGTGATTCTCAACAATTTTACGTAATTCGGCATTTTCCTTTTGGATTGATTCAATTGAAGACATTCTCTGTTCTTTGGTGTTGGTTGGTATATGACTTCTCTTTGTAGCGGAAAAGTATTTCAATTTTTTGAAAAATATTAAAATACTTTTACATTAACTGTTTAAACCCACTCATCCAGCCAACATTTGCTTTCCTGGCTTGTTCATCTTGTTTTGCGAGTTTAAATGCCCGACTAACATCATTCTTATCTTGAAATGATTTTTTCTGATTTAAATACTCGTTTGCCTGTGATAACGATAAAGGTTCTGAATTTTGTTCCGCATTATACCTCTGCATTTCATCGACATTTCGGAACTTTTTACGGTTTTGGTAATCTTCTTGGGTTACAGGTATAACACTTTCTACATGAGCCTTTTTTAAATCTTCATATTGAAGACTACTAAATAACGAGGAAGAATAATATTCGGGTTTATCTCGGGTTAAATCAAAATGTCCAGTTCCGCTATCCATATCCTCTACATCTTTATGAAGTATAATAGATTGAACTTTTTTCTTTTTTAATTCAAATTTCTCATTCATTTCATTCATGGTTGTCCGAGTATTATCCAGGTCTTCTTCAGATTTTAACCAATCCCCATACCCACCTTCAGTTTCATTATCTTTTATATTATGTTTTTCAAAGAGTTCATTAAATATTTTATTGAAATTCGGTTGTTGTTTTAGATTATTTAATAATATCTCTCGCTCTTCGTCTTTTTCAGTTGTATATTTATTTGCTTTAATATTCTCGGTTGGCTTTATAGATTTAAATCTAAACTCATAGATAGAATATATTATTTTATACGCTGCACTAAAAAATAAAAAATATTCTTTTGGTAGTTTAGATTTATCCGGATGCGTCATCAAAACCGTTTTTTTGGTTTTTTTCAAATCTTCTTCATTAAAATTATAATCTAAATGAAATAAATCTAATAAATCTTGTAATTCATAATTATCTATATTCATATCTAAATTAGAACAATTCATTATATCTATATAAGAAATATATAATGAATTACTAACATATTATTGTGTCAATTTTTTTGCTTTTACAAAACATCTATTCATAAAATTTTTCGCATCGCCTTCGTTTCCACCTGAAACTGAATCATCAGGAATATACCATTGGTCGCGTTTTACGTCTCCATAGAATGCTAGAATCGTCGGCACACCTTTCACCATTTTTTTCGCTTTGAGTTGAACATATAAATCTATGCTTTCATCTATATCAATATCTACAATAACAATATTACTTGGGACGAGAGAAATCCATTCATTCCACAGGGGTTTAATTTTTTTACAGGGACCACACCATTCTGCCCCAAATTTTACGACAATAATTCTATCACGTAATGAGCGCTGTAATGTGAATAATTCTTCTGGGGTTAAACTTGTAATGATGCTCTTTTCAATGATGCTCTTTTCAATGATGCTCTTTTCCATTCTTATTTAATAACTTATTATATTTTTAAATAGATTATTAAATCATTAATATTTTTATTGTATTACATTTCAACTCATTACATTTCAACGCATTACATTTCAACGCATTACATTTCAACGCATTACATTTCAACGCATTACATTTCAACGCATTACATTTCAACGCATTACATTTCAACATAATAATTTACTCTATTATCCCATCCGGGTTGTTTCGCCGGTTTTGGTATATTTTGTTTAGTATAATCCGCATAGATAGACCCGCACAATTCGGCACGCGAACAAGTTCCATTATCCGGCGAAGTCCAATACCGTACATTATTTGTTTTCGTAGAAGTGGCCGGAAAACTGGGATATTCTTTATAAATATCACTTGCATTTAACGCGGATAATTGCTGATGAGGATTAACTATATAATCATTATATAATATAGGTTTGTCCACGGCAATTGGGTATTCACCGGAATTCAAATTTGTATAACCTTCCTTTTTATAACTACCAAATGCTAAATAAAATATACCTAATGTTATAAAAGCTACAATTAAATACTTATTACACATATATATAATTAATATATAATTAATAATTTTATTTAATATATATTAATATTTTAGATACTTAAAGAAAAAACGTAAAAAAAAAGTTCAAAAGAGTTTTGCAAAAATGGAAAATGGACATTTATAAATGTCCAAAATGGACTTTTGCAAAACTCTTTTGGATGAAAAAAAGCCAAAAAATGAATTTAGAGCATAATGCTCTCATTTTCATTTTTTAGTGAAAAAATTTGTTATTGTAACTTTTTTTAGAACTATAATAATTGAATTAAAAAGGATTTAGGCGATTTATAATATTAACTAATATTATAAAATGGTAATCGCCGAATCGCCGAAAACTCGCCAACAAAAATTTGTATGTGTTAAATGTGATTATAAATGTAGCAAGGAGAGCGATTATAATAAACATTTAACAACACTGAAACACTTCAGGTTAATAAATGTTAATGATAAGTTAATTGAAAAATCTCATATTTTTAAGTGTTGTATATGCAATAAAGAATATAAATCAAATGTTGGATTATGGAAACATAAAAAAAAATGTATACCTCCACCAGTAACAGAAGAAACTATATTAGACGCATCAAATAATGAAATGAAAGTATTATCAAATTTAGTTTTAGAAGTTATTAAAAATAATAATGAATTACAAAAACAAAATCATGATTTACAACAAAAAATGTTTGAACTTTGTAAAAATAATATTAATAATACGACTATAAATAGTAATAATACAACAAATAATAATAAAACCTTCAATCTCCAGTTCTTTCTAAATGAGGAATGTAAGGATGCGATGAATATGTCTGAATTTATTAATTCTATCCAACTGAAAATATCTGATCTAGAGAATATTGGAAAAAATGGTTATGTTGAAGGTATGTCTAATATTATAATCAAGCAATTAAATGATACAGATATGTATAAAAGACCAATTCATTGTAGTGATGCGAAGAGAGAAACACTTTATATCAAGGAGGAAAATAAATGGGAAAAAGACACCCAGGAAACTAAACAAATGTTCAAGGCTGTTCGAGGTGTAGATAAAAAAAATTACAATTTGTTAACTACCTGGAAAGATACCCATCCGAAATGTATGGATAGTAAGTCTAATCAAAGCGATGAATATATGAAAGTAGTAAGTAAAGTAATGGATGGAGATGAAGAAAATATAAATAAGGTGATAAAAAAGGTTGCAAAAGAAGTAGTGATTGAAAAATGAAATTAAATGTAATGGGTATAAATGATTTACATAAATCATATTAAATATAATTTTTGACTATATTTAATATTATGGACGCTGTAAATGATATTGTTAGAATGAATGTCCTTTCAAGTATGAGAACAAATAATTCCTTTATAGATTTATTATTATCATCAATATTATTAACACTTTTTTCGTATTTTATAAGTAAAATTTCTGATTTTGGAATAGATATTAATTTATATAATATTGGCGATAAATTCAAATCATTATTTTATAAAAAAAATGTATTAATTTTTGAAGGAAAAAGAAATACGCTTCATGTCTTTGGCAGCACTGTAGTTACGAGCACTTTTACCGATAGATTTAAATCACTGTGGGAAGATATTATGTCAAATATATATAATAATAATACAGTGAATGAAATTTTAGAACTTAATAGTAGTTTAGATACTGATAATAAAGAAAAGAATGATGATTCTAATATGTTTATAGTATCGCAAAAAAGAAAGTTTTTATATAACAAAGAACTAGAAATTTATGGAATAGCAAATGTTTTTTTAGATAAAAGTCAATATAAAGAAAAAAATGAAAAAAATGAAAATTCTTCAAATATAAAAACTGATAGAATAACTATTAAATTGTATTCATACAAGACATCTTTAAATGATATGATATCTCATGTTGATAATATAACAGAAAAATACATAGGGTCTATTGAAACCTCGCGAAAAAAACAAAAATTCATTTATAGTATCGCAAAAACAACATATGAAGAATATCCATATGAGTGCTGGAGAGAATTTCCTTTTGAAAGTACACGTTCATTTGATAATATTTTTTTCACAGGGAAACATGAGTTAATTGATAAAATAAATTTTTTTATAAATAATAAAAAATGGTATTATGAAATGGGAATACCATATTCATTGGGCATTGGTCTTCATGGTCCACCTGGAACAGGAAAAACATCATTAATAAAATGTATAGCAAATATGACTAATCGGCATATTGTTGTTATATCTTTAAAAATGATTAAATCGCGTAATAAATTAATTGAGTTATTTTTTGAAGATAGATATAATAAAAATAATAAAAGTCATAGTATGGATTTCAGTAAAAAAATTATTGTATTTGAAGACATTGATTGTAGTGGAGATATTGTCACGAAGAGAGAAGATGTAGTAGAAAAACCTAAACCAGAAAATAGAAATGGGTTAGAAGAAGCTGTTACTCAATTATTAGAGATAAAAAATGAAAAAGGAGGAGAAAAATCTGCTTATTCGTTTATGAATAAACCCGTGGATGATCCGATAACATTGGATGATATATTGAATATATGGGATGGCATTCAAGAAACACCAGGCAGAATTATGATTATTAGTAGTAATCATTATGATAAACTTGACCCTGCGCTAGTTAGACCAGGAAGAATAGATATAACTTTAGAAATGAAAAATGCGTCACATGATGTTATTGCACAAATGTTTCAAAAATATTATAATAAACAAATCAATAAAACATTATTAAAAAATATCAATAATGATTTTTATTCGCCTGCTGAGATAATAAATTTCTATTTATTACATAAAAATGATTCTAAAAAATTTATGGAGAGATTATTAACTAATACAAAATAGATGGATAATGTTTAGATAATGTAAGGTTTAATTAATATAAAATAAATAATAATTTATCATATATTAATTTAATAAATTTTCTAATTCGTTTATATCAATTTCTGGTAAACATACATGTGCTTCCCAGAAATACTTACAAAAAGACCACTTGAACGCACAGTCATCGTTATACCATTCTGATTTTAATAATGCGCGGATATTTTCAGGAAGTAGATAATGACTGTTTTTCGGTAGAACATACGAAAGCTGAACAAGTGGATTAACTGGATTTTTTGGTTTAATTTCTAATAACGTTGTGTCAAAATAAGGGACATATTTTATTAAATCACATAAAAGTGGTGGATAATCATATTTATAAGACCACCTCCAATCAACACATTCCTTTGAGTAATATTTCATTGTCCACTCCAATCCTTCTAGATAATTTAGACAAATTTCTTTCCGCCTATCATCATTTATTCTAATATTAAATAACGCATTATAATATCTTTCCTGCCAACCGGATTCGTGTGGATTGATAAATTTTTCAATAGACCTATCTTTTAAAGGGATTAAAAGTAATTTTTCTTCTTCCTTTTTATTATCATAATAAGATATATTTTTTGCTTGTTTGTCTCTTCGTATATATTCATTTTTAATAGATTCAAATTCATTACAACTCAGATAATGAATAAATTTCCTTAAATTTTTCCAAATAATAGTTTGCCCTTCGCCTACATTATTCTCAATAATACCCGTTTTTGAACCATTAAATACATGTTTATACGCAGATATTAATGTATCAATGCCCGAAGTTCTAATATTTAACGCCGGAAAATGAGGCATAAAATCGTTTCCTAGAAAAAAACAAATAAAAATATAATCAAATATTTTATTATTAGTTAAATATTTACTTTCTGCCCCGATTGTCTCTCCTTTGGTTGTGACATCACTCAATTCTTCAATCATTCTTTCGGCAAAATAAGGAATGTCCATTAAATACAGTTCATTCGCATCTAAAGTTTTATCTATGCTTTGAATAAAATGCGGTGTTTCGCGAAATAAATACATTTTATTAGAAATATGGAGATGATTTAATGTAAGCATTATTAAATCGGCATCTAGACCATAGATAACGGTAGTAGTATTTGAATGATAATTTGAATTTTGGCGGATATATTCATATATTTTATGTTCTCCTTCACCAACCTCATCTGAGGCTGAAATCATAATGTTTATATTATTATTATTATTTTGAAAATGGTGTTTAATGTCAGCCGTCAATTGTTCCATAAATTGTGTGCCTGGTGTAATTGATGATGTGCTCCAGTTAATAGAATCTTCTTTTTCTTCTTTTAACTCTGCTACTATTTTTTCATTATACCAAGACATATAGCGCCTTTTTCGCTGTTGGTCCAATTTAGCAACAGGAGCAACACCGTCAAACGCAATAAGAACGCGTTGTGTTGGTTCTAATAATTGAAGATAATATTCCAATTTTTCGCATACCATTTTAATTAACAATTTTTCAAATATTGAAAAATTATTTATTTTATCATGCGCCTTGTGTAATTCATGGACCGCATCATAAATAATAGAATTACAATCCAGATATAAATTATCTATTTTTGTAGTTTCTTTTGAAACCCTTTTGAAAATATTACGATGTTTTTTTACAATATGAGAGAAATAGCTAGGAATGCCCATTGTATTATATATAATATTAAATTATCTTTATATTTATAATATTATATCTTTTGTATGTGTAAATATATTATGTATGTATATATATAATAATGGCTATACAAAATACATTTTCAAATATGTTTAAAATATTTTCAGCTATTTCTCCATTGCTTTTAGGTTTTTTTTTAGTAATGTCTTCATTGTTTAATCAGAATATAAAAGGGTTAGTTTATTTAGCAGGCGTTTTAATGGCGTCTGTTATTAATATATTTTTAATGAACTTATTTGAAAGTAAAAGAAATCCTGATGAATCCTATACTTGCGATATTTTTTCATTAAATCCTTATCTCCCTTTCAATAATCCCGCTCCAACTAGTTTATTTATCGCATTTACATTAGCATATTTAATTCTTCCTATGGTGTTTAATAATCAATTAAATTATGTTATAATAACATTTTTATTATTATTATTTGTTATTGATGCGTTCACGAAAGTTCAGAAAAAATGTACATCGGCCGCAGGAACTCTGATGGGCGGATTAGTCGGATTACTATTAGGAGGTTCATGGTATATGCTTTTACATGAGGCAGGTTATGATTCACTGTTATATTTTGACGAATTATTATCAAATAAAGTAGCTTGTTCTAGGCCGTCAAAACAGAGTTTTAAATGTAGTGTTTATAAAGGAGGAGAATTAATTAGTAGTAATGTTGTATAAATTAAGGATTAAATTTATGTATATTGTTTCTAAAATACTCTCTAATAATTGAAATATACCTTTTTCTATGAAATGATAACATCATTAATTTTTCGTTATGAATATTTTGGTCCATTATAGATAAAAAATAAGTTATTACATTATGAGTAATTGCCATTGAATATATATTATCATGTTCAATTATAGAGAATTCTTTATTACCTAATCTTTTATTAACATTATTATGAAATTTATGTAAAAAAATAATTAAATTTTCTTTTGATGAAATAATTAATGGAATATTAACCTTTTCTAAAAAATTTTTAGCATGTGCTTGACAATCAGGACAGGGCAAATTATCACATATGGATTTTATGTGATTAAATATTATAGGAACTTCTGATGTAAATTCAGGTTTTAATTTATATGCTAATGTATGAAACAGATACCATGTTGCATTTCCCCAAACTTGTTTTTTCATTGTAATTAATATATAAAGATAATATATTTTATTTATATAAATGAAATATATTATTGAAGGAGATATTGATTTTTATAATGAATTAAATAATTCAGGAAATATAAATAACATTATTTCTCTTAATTCATCAGATGAAACTATTTGCTTAATATCAAAAGAAGAATTAACTGATAATTTTATAACCCTTCCTTGTAAACATACTTTTAATTATGTTCCTTTGTATAAAGAAGTTATTTTACAAAAAATAACACCAAACTATTTAGAGACCTCCAGACTTTTACCATATCAAATAAGATGTCCGTATTGTAGAGCAATTGTAAATAATCTTCTACCATATATACCATTAAATAATGTTGAAAAAATTACAAATGTAAACCATCCATTTAGTAAATGTATGAAGCATTTAGAGTGCGACCAAAAATTAAAAAATGGGAAATTGTGTAGTAAATCTGCGTATAAAATAAATGGACAAATATATTGTCAAAAACATTGGATTAAAATAAACGAGAAAGATCAAAATAAATTTATAGAATGGACGGAAGAAATGGAAAAATACAGTAAGAATAAAACAATAATAATTTTAAAACAAATTTTAAGAGATAAAGGATTAAAGGTAGGTGGCACCAAAAAGGAACTTATCATTAGAATTATAAATAATAAATCAAATTAATACTTATGTTTAGTTTAATATTAATAAATAATATAAATATTATACAATAATAATAATAACAATGAGCACAAAAGATAAATTGGTTCAAAATGTAAAGGCATGGTTAACAAATGATAAAGAATTAAAGGTACTTCAAAATCAAATTAAAGAGAGAAAAAAGAAGAAAACAGAATTAACAGAAGTATTGGTTGATATAATGAAATCAAATGAAATTGATTGTTTTGATATAACAGGTGGAAAAATTATGTATACGCAAAACAGAGTGAAATCTGCTTTAAATAAAAAACATTTGATGGATAGTTTAGAAAAATATTTTGAAAATAATCCGAATGTTCAAACTGAAGAACTTAGTAAATTTATTTTAGATAGCAGAAGTATTAAAACAACCGAAAGTATACGACATAAACCATTAAAAAATTAGTATTATATATTATTTTATTATTTCATTATATTAATACAATATAATGAAAAAAAATAAAACCATTAAAAAATATAGAATAAAAAATTATAAATTAAAAAGAACACGAAAAACAAGTTATATAAAATATGATTTTTCAAAAATTCATCCGGCAAGTATTATAATAAATAATAAATAATAAATAATATTTTCTATTTATTAATATATGATTAAAAAAATAATAATAAGTTTTATTGCTGCGCTTTCTTTTGGAATAGTTGATGTTTTTAATATTTTTTTTATAGAAGATTATTTACATCCGTATATACAAAAATGGATTAATGTTAATGAAGAAACTTTATCTATTATATCAGGTAGTTTTGCAGCAACACTTTCTATTATAACTGCTATATTTGTTGAATCATATTTATCATCAAAATATAATTTTATTAGATCTCCGTTTATAGACGCGTTAGGTTTGATAATTGGAACTGTTATATTTTTATTTGGATTAAAATTATATTATAAACTGAGAAATAAATATTTAGATATAAAACATTTTATAAAAAAGGAAGACAGATACATTTATTAGAGATTTTATTAGTATAATACCAAAACATTTCGATGTTCATCTAATAATAATAATTGGTCATTGAATCTAAATTCCATTTTTGTTTCAATATATTCTTTCCATTTATAATATCCTATAAATAGTGATGCGCATACTGTAATATAAGTATTTATTTTCATTAATAAACTATATACTTCGATAGAATATGCCATCCAAATTAAATTACCAATTATCCTCAATACAATAAACCATAAATTAAAATATTTAGTAGATTTTGTTTTATACATTTGACCCATTTGAGGAATATTATAAACGATATTTATAATATTTGCTAGAATAATAAAACCATTCATTGTAGGCGATACTTTAGGTTCAATCGTATCAAGTCGCATTGTCTATACTTATTTAGATGTTATTTTGTTTTTATTATATTTTAAATAAATATAATAACGGATTATATAAATAATGGCATCTTTAAAAACATTTTTATATACGGTAGCAATAATATTTTTTTTAATATACATTGTAACATCTGGATTTAATTTTGTGGGAATAGAATTTACGTCATATGGAAATTATTTATTATGGTTTGTATGTTTAATAATATTTTATTTTATATTGCCAACCAAAGTAGGAACATTTTTTTCATATGATAAATAATTCATTAATGATTACTTTATTAAAATGAAAAATTGAAATAAATGTTATTATATAATATTTATTATATATCAGAAATGGAGAAGGCAGTAAATAAGAAGATTGAAAATCATTTAGTTGATTTTAAAAATTCATTAAAAAAATGGTTAGATGAAAAAAATGCGCATATAAATTCTTCTGGCATAAATATTACAAGCGATTTTCTTCAATTTGTCTTTGATCACAATGGATTAAATTTTAATAAAGAAGATTTTCAAAAAAGGAAGAGGGTTAAAAATTTAGTTCCTTCGCATAGTCGGTGTATCGCAAAGCGAGCAAATGGCGAGCAATGTACGCGTCATAAAAAGGGCGAAGAAAATTTATGCGGAACACATGTGAAAGGTATTCCGCATGGAGTTTTAACATCTCCGGCAATTATTGCGGTTCCAACTAAAAAAAAGGAAATTTGGGTTCAGGAAATAAAGGGAATTGATTATCATATAGACAACGAAAATAATGTTTACAAACATGAAGACATTATTTCAAATAAACAAAATCCAAGTGTTATTGCGAAGTGGACACTAACCGAGGAAGGTCAGTATAAAATCCCAGATTTTGGAATTTAATGTTTATAAGTATTTATCAGTATTTATCGTTCTAAATAAAAATTTAGCAATAACAGCACCACTCATAAAAACAATAGCATCTACAAACGTATCTATTAAGTTACTACTTCCTGATAAACTATAAGGTCTAGACATTCCTATAATAATTTGCCAAAATTCCCATAGTGTATGTAATATAAACAAATTTATTATATAATATTTTTTATCATAACGGAAATATAAATATAAATATCCAAATATTATTCCATTTATAAAATGAACAATAGACCATCCGGAAATATAAAATGTTTTTTTATGAGAACCAATAATATCATATGATAATTTTTTTTAATGTTATCGGGTAAAAATACATCACCGCTATTATATATTATATTTTTTATTTGTTTATAATTCATTGTATATATAGTCTATATATTATAAATATAACTTGAAAATATTATATAATTGTGGAAAACATACAGGGTCACGGTGTTGAACATGTGTGCAATTTGTCTCGTGTATATGAAAACCATTTTTTTCATCAAGATATTTGAAACCTAACAAATCATCTTTATATAAAAGAGTTTCTTCTATATCTATAACATTGTAATTATAGTCATAAAAACTAAATTTTCCGCTTGCTGGTGGATTAACCACATCATCATTTTCAGACCAGATTAATATAAAATTTTTTAAAGATTTTATATTTTTTATTTGTAGTTCGGATATTAATGTAATCTTTTCGTTATTTAAAATAGGCAGATAAGAACATTTATTCAGATAACTGTCTAGATTATGCGGGTCTCTCCAATAACTTGCTATAGATAATTGTTTTTGCCAAAATGCCGAATACATATCAATATTAATATTTTCAATTACACCGCCATGTGGTGAAACCATTGTAATTAAATTCAATACTGGATATTTATTACATTGTTCAGTATATCCTCTTGCTAAGAGGCCTCCTTGTGACATACCAATGAAATTAAATCCGTCTTTTAATTCATCATTTGTATAAATAGTTGAACACAAATCATTTAATTGTTCTGATAATGGAGAATATAAACTAGTTTTAAAACCATTACCTATTTCAATATTAAATACTTTTGTGTTAAACGTTTTTTCTAGCCAGTCGCTAAAAACATTCATATTTGGAGATGAACTCGCTACACCATGTAAAACGACAGTTGGGAACGCAGTTAAATTACCATCACTTATATTAATAATAAATATATATGAAAATAAATACAATAAATAAAGTAAATTTAACATATTATAATAATTTAAAATAAATTCCTTTTAAATTATTATATAAATGGATAATTGCGAAAAATTGAATTGCTTTTTCGGCAAATTTGAAGATCACCCATCAGAAAACATCATAATAAACGAAATGAATTCAGACACATTAACAAAATGCTCAATCTGCGATGAAAAATTTAATAAAAGCAATCATAAGCCTGTTGTTTGCAAAGGTTGTGACGAAGATACAATAGCATGTAAATCGTGTGTTAAACGGTATATGTTAACGAGTATTACTCTTCTACCTAAATGCATGAATTGTAGAACCGAATGGTCAGATGAATTTGTTGTCCAATCAATTGATCGCTCATTTTTGGTAGGCGAATATAAAACTCATTTACGCGATGTAGTATTTGAACGCGAAATGAGTAAAATGCCGGACACGATGCCTCTTGCCGAGAAACAACAACAAATAGATATCATTGCAACAAAAAGAAACGGTTGGTTTAACGCAAAACAAGAATTGTTACTGAAAGTAAAAGACATTGAAGAGGAAATTAATAAATGTACAAGTGATATTCATCGGATTACACTTACCAAACCCGGTCAAAAGGCGGAAAAGAAAGAGTATGATGTGAAATGTCCAAATCCAACTGAATGTCGTGGCATTATGTCACGTAATAAATGCGGGTTATGTAATATAAAAACATGCGGACAATGTTTAGAGATTACCGGATTTACGAAAGTAGAACAAGACGCGCATGTATGCAAACCGGAAAATATTGAAAGCGCAAAATTAATTAAGAAGGAAACGAAACCTTGTCCTAAATGTGGAATACCTATTTGTAAAATTGATGGATGCGATCAAATGTGGTGTCCTCAACCAAATTGTGATACGGCATTTAGTTGGCGAACTGGTGAAATTGATTACGGCCGAAGACACAATCCCCATTACTATCAGCGTCAGCGTGAATTGGCTGAAAAAAATGGACAAGGAGCACCTCCACGTGAACCGGGTGATATTTTATGTGGCGGAATGTGTGGATTTTATGAGTTACGACAGATATATACTAAATTAAGTATCTACGAAAACAAAGAAGAATCAAAATCTTTACGTAAACTGCTAGAAGAACTTCATAGAAAGATAAACCATTTTACAGAGGTTTCCTTGCCACAATCACGACAATTAGTCAGAACCAGCGCAAATTTACAGACACATCGAATTGATTATTTGCTAAATAAGATTACGAAGGAAAAGATGAATGATTTGGCTATGCGAGCATTGACTGTCTATAATAAAAATATTAAATTTGTGGATTTGTATGAATTGATTTGTGTATCTGGTCGTGAATTCTTTTCGCATTTGCTTTCTTGTGGAAAATCTGGTGACGAATTTGTTGCGGAAATAAAGATGAAATTTGAGGAATTTTCCAATCTGCGAAAATATTGTAATATAGAATTTGCCAAAATAAGTATCACTTATGGCGTCACTGTTCCGTACATCAAGAAAAATTTTGACGAAAAAAGTAAAAAATATAAAAAAAGCGACGCAGATGGTAATTATTATATCGTAAATAACCCACCTAAAATAGAAAATCCCAGTTCTACCGCTATTAGCGCCGGAAATTTATAAAAATATAATAAAATTAAAGTAGTTTTCCATAAGTATATTAGTTTAATTTTATTATACAATACAATAGAGTAGTTTAAATTATTTTTTTGTATAGCGGGTTTTATTATTTTTATTATTATATTTTTTTTGTGGTTTTCTTGTTTTTCTTGATTTTTTTTTTATATTTTTTTTAATGCTTCCGCCTTTATGTTGGCTACCTGCTAACGAAACATCGCCTATCGCCACCATTGTATATGAATTTTCCGTTTCTACACCATCTTTTATTTTTATTTTTTTTACATCTTGAACATATTTAATATTTCCATTTTTTTTAATAATTTTGGGAGAAAAAATACTTTCTTCTGAAAAAGCGTCCCTGCATTCTTTTTTAGAACATCCATCAATGTATGTAAATGAATTCTCTATTATTTTTATTAGGTCTAAAAACATCGTATCATTTATAGATGCTGATAAACTCTCTTTTGTAAGAGGCGCTCTTGCTTTTGTTTCATGAAATGGAGCAAATCCTTGGCATGCAATTCCGTTATATAAATTATTTTCATGTGATACATTTCCTAATCTATCATCTACTATAATTGAATTAAATTTATTATATTTTTTAAATTCTTCTTTGTCCCATATCTCATTTAATGATTTTGGATAATCTTCTTGTTCCATATTTTCCGCACCAAATGTAAAAACAAATGGATTTTTCTTAAATCCAAAATGTTTGGTTATTATCTGAGCAATTGCTTCTGCATATTCCTGTTCTGCATATGTCCAAAGAGCAATATGTATTCGTGGATTTTCTTTTACAATGTTTAAAAATTTCCTTAAATAAGGTCTAAAAAGTATACAATCACTAACAAAAGCGGTGTCTTTATTATTTCTTGTTTTTTTGTCTAAATATTCTATCTCTGAATCTTGTATAATCTTTCTATCTTCTATCGATATTTCATCAAAATAGTGGTGTGCCGAGTTATTAATAAATTGTATTAAGGTTTCGTCAATATCAAAGACAACTAAAATAGGTATTTCCATTATATATAATAATAATAATATATTATATTATCATCTCTATTAATAAACTCTCCATTATCTGGTACATAAATTTGATTTTCAAGTTCAAATTCATACCTTAAGTTCCAATCATCATAAACGGATGAGTACAAAGAGTTATATTCGTCGATTGACTTAACTTTATAGCCTAATTTTTCATTATCACTAGTTATATACCCGTAATTTATAAATACGTATCCCTCCCTCACTAATATTATTCCATTATTCACTATCGTGCCGTAATTAGTAAATTTACTATGTACAATAACTTCTGCGTTGGAATTATTTAGTGTTGAACCTGATTGTAACGTAAATTCTGTTGTAATATCTAAAATTTCAGACTCTGAAACATTAATATTATTATAATCACTAATATCTGATAAATATATTAAATTTGTAAATGTAGCCGCGTATCCATTGTGGATTTTAAAAAATAACCTTTATTTGCATATAACGTATTATTAGTAACAATTTCAAAATTATTATTAGAATTAAGAGTAGAAATACTATTAGGAACAATAACGGATGAAGTGTCTAAAATTGTAGATTGTTGAGAAACACCAATAAGATTCCAGCCAGCACTAACATCTATATAGGATTCGTTAAAATTTGTTAAATTTTGGATCCTAATGAAGCCTGTGTTATTCGTTTTTAAAAAATAACCTTTTGTAGATTCTAATTGGCCGTTTGTGATGGGTTCAGTATAAACTCCTTTATTCATAGTATAAATTGTATTATTGTAGATAAGACCAGAATCATCTAATATATTTGAATTATAAGACGTGCCTATAAGATGCCATCCTGGATTTAGATAAATCGAAGTGTAATTGTCTTCGGGCGCGGGAGTAGG
>Ga0222714_10001145_pt1 | contig 30007 bp, 19 predicted proteins | sample C33_3DmetaG_FD_165048 | JGI IMG/M metagenome (GOLD analysis project Ga0222714, IMG submission 165048) | Estuarine water microbial communities from San Francisco Bay, California, United States - C33_3D | ecosystem: Environmental > Aquatic > Marine > Unclassified | place: USA: California... | reverse complement strand
GAGCGGCTGCGGTTTTTTGCTTCTTTTCTTTTCAAACGTGTAACGGCCATAACTAAATTTTGGTGCAAATATAGGCTCAATTCTCTATGCTGTCAAGCATTTTGCCCCTAGCGTCTATGAATTCTACTTTTTGGATGCTCGGGTTCAACCAAACTCCAGGTGTACTACCACTCAAATAACCATATCCCAGGGATAGGGGTATGCGTTTGCGACCACCAGAGGTCAAATAGGCCCAAGCAAACTGGGCTCCTTTGGGCGCTCGCTCAAAGCGGGTTTTGACCGATTTGCTTTGAAAACCCAATACTCGGGAATCGTTTTGACTGGCCACATACACCGGCCCATTAGATCCAGGAACCACCAACAAGCTGCGCCCATCTCCAGGAACATAGAAGCCACAGTCTACACCATTTTCAAAACTCCATTGAGCCGGTTGCTCTTGTTGGTTCCAAAGAATGAAACCATTCAAGGCGTCGTCTTTGCCATGTTGCACACGGGTAGAAGCATTGTTTCCAATGGCTAATATGTCCTCGAATCCGTCGGCGTTTACATCAAAAGCAGCCAAGCCGTACACCGGTCCCGATTGGCATTCCCAAGGCAGTGATTCAATTCGAAAACGGTTGCCTTCATTGATAGCAACGAAATGATCAAAGAAATTGGCCAATTGGTAACGCTGCAGATTTTCCTCTCCGAAAATATCGGTAATGTCCTTGTTGGCGATGTCTTTATAGGTGGTAAAGCGCTTGTTCATGAAGCCGGGATAGGCCCGAGCCATGTCTTCGAGTTGATACAAGGTGTATTCCTTGCCTTGGCGAACTTTACCAAAGAACACATCCATACTACCGTTGTTGTCCAAGTCGGTGTAATACACCTTCAATGGCTCTTCAGGATTGGCTTGAATGAAGCTGTTGCGCCCCTTGTTTCCGACCACGACGTCCAAATCACCGTCGTTGTCGATGTCGACGGGCAGCAAACTGTTGATCCAGCCACTCTTTTGGTCCAAACCCCATGAAGCGGTCGCGTTTTCGAATTTTTGACCCTTATTGAGGAGCAATACCAGGGGAGTGTATTCACCCGCTACGAGCAAATCAACTTGATTGTCATTGTTGCAATCAGCAAAGGCAGCAGTGCAGATCATGCCCGCTTTGACCAATTCGGGCGCCATTTCAGCCGTCACATCTTGGAATTGGCCATTGTTGTTGCGCAATAGGTAACTCCTAATGTCAATCTGCGGATAAAAACCGGGCATAACCCGCCCTCCAACAAACAAGTCCCAGTCTCCATCTCCGTCGATATCTCCAGCCACCACACAGGAACCACTATTTTGAACTTGAGGCAATCGTTGGCTTTCTTCTTTGAAAGAACCAGAGCCATTGTTGATGTACAATCGATGGGAATACAGAGCGCTGGGCCATGAATATTCACTACCACCAGCGGCTACGTATAAGTCCAAGTGACCATCACCGTTGGCATCAAACAAGAGACAACCCGTAATATCTGTGTCCATGCCACGAAGCAAGGGCTGGGCTGATTGTTTTCGAAACTGTCCATTGCTGGACTGAAGGAAGAATGCCGCTTCTGGAGCTAGGTTGGGATTGCCCGTTCTAGCATTGGCAATGAAAATGTCTTCTAAGCCATCGCCGTTGATGTCGCCGCTACACATTCCTGGTCCCAAGCGAGTGAAACGATGTGGCAACATGGGTTCCCGTTTGAAGTCAGGGTTTTCTTGTTCGCGGTGAAGGAAATCCAAACCCAATTCTGCAGCCGTAAACCAAGAGCCAGATTCGCTAGAACCTAAACGTTCAGGAACGGACTGCTTATCGTCAACGACCCATTCTTTTCCAGCGGCGGGCAACTCCGCGCTTGACCATTGGGTGCCATTGGGGAAATGAAACACAAGGCTATCCACTCCACTAGTAGCCACAAACAAGCATGCTTGAGAGGAACTCTGGTAACCGTGCGCCGAATTCAATTCCATTCGTTGTATTTCAGAACCTCTATGCACTTCAACCTGGGTGCCATAACCCATGCGGTTGCTGTTGCTCAGGTTAAAACGAACCTTGATTTGTGCCGGGCTACTGTTTAGGTTATTGCGGTACAGGGAAAGGGGAGAACCTTGGTTGCAAATGATCAAATCGGCATCACCATCGCCATCCAAATCTCCGTAAGCCGAACCTGTACTCAAGGAGGGCTCCTCCAAGCCCCAGTCTTCGGTGACGGCTGAAAATCCTTTTCCGTTGTTATTGCGATAGGCGTAGTTGCTGATTTTTTCAAAGGGCAACATGGACAAAAGCTCCTCATGGGTAATGCCCGCGCCTTGCTGCTGCATTTTGCGGTTTTGATACAACATGAAGTCCTGGTCGGTTACATCGCGGTAGTACCCATTAGTGATGTGCAAATCCAAGTAGCCGTCGGCATCGAAGTCCACAAAGAGGGGAGACCAGCTCCAATCGGTTCGGGCTATACCGTATAAATAGGCTTCGTCGCTGAACAATCCCTTACCATGATTGATTTGAAGGGCGTTTTTCATGTACTGGTATCCGTATCCATTCTTGATGCCGACCATGGTGTAATCATAGTCTTTAGGACCTCCCATGGTCATGAAGCGCCTCTGATTGTCAGCCAACATATCAACCGACAAGAAGTCCAGTTTGCCGTCGTTGTTGATGTCGGCTTGGTCGCTGCCCATGCTGTTGTTGCTCGTATGCTTGAATCGCTGGGCATTTTCGTCGCTGAAACCTCCTTGTTGGTTATTGATGAGCACGTAATCAGGAACGTGGTAGTCGTTGCAGACATAAATGTCATCCCAACCATCGCCGTTGATGTCAAAAACTGTAGCGCTCAAGGCATAGCCCATCGCTTTTACACCGGCCTCTTCGCTGATGTCAGTGAATGATTGACCATCGTTGCGGTACAGGTGCTGCTGGCTGTTGGCATCCAGTCGAAAGGTCTTGGAAAACCGAATATCCACGTCAGAGAAAAATCGATCGGCGTGGTTGGCCACGTACAAATCCAAGTCGCCATCTCGGTCGAAATCCAGAAAACTCGCAGTAGTCGCATTGCCTGGATCATCCAAACCGTATCGTTTGGCCTCTTCTTTGAATTTCAAGTTGCCTTGATTGATGAATAGTAAATTTCTCTTTTTATCGGGATTTTGCGATGGGCCCGAACGACAGACATAGATGTCCAAAAGTCCATCGTTGTTGATGTCTGCCATGCTGACACCTGTACACCATTCAGTCGAACTAACTCCAGCAGATTCCGTGATGTTTTCAAACTGCATGTGGCCCTTGTTGTGGAACAATTGACAGCTTGAAGCATTGGAACTGACGAATACCTCGGGAAGGCCATCGTTGTCCAAATCCCCAATTCCTACACCATTGCCATTGTACAAATAGTGGTAGGTGAATTGATTGAGACTATCATTTTCAGGAACCTCGTTGGTAAACTCCAGCCCTGATGAACTCGGGTCGATGAGCTCGAATTTACCCGAATGATCTTCTGAACAGGAAGCAACAATTGCAGATAAGCCAATAACAGCCAAGGCTTTGGAGCCGATGGGTGATTTCATAGGGTAAATTTAAGGTTTATTTGCGCTTTTGGTCCATTCGAAGAAAGGTGAAAAGAAGCAATGTGAAGGCCCACAAACTGCTTCCACCAGCAGAAATGAAGGGCAGTGGAATGCCGATAACTGGCACAATTCCAATGGTCATGCCGATGTTGATGGCGAAATGCACGAACAAAATACTCGCAGCTGAGTATCCCATGACTCTCGATGATGTTGTTGTTTGTCTTTCACTTAGAATGACCAAACGAATCAATAGGGAGCCATAAACAATGAAAAAAGTCAACACGCCTAAGAGTCCCCATTCTTCACCAATGGTGCAAAAAATGAAGTCGGTGTGTTGCTCAGGAACGAAGCCCATTTTGGTTTGGGTTCCTTCCATAAAACCTCGACCGGCGAATTGACCCGCCCCAATGGCTATTTTGCTCTGTTCCAAGTTGAAGCCTACACCCAAACGGTCTTCTTTCAATTGCAGAACCAATTCGATTCGATCTCGTTGATACTGTTGAAGTACGGTGTTGTAGAACCATCCGATGGCGGCAGAGTACAGCAACGAAATACTGAGAATGACCACGGTAAGGCGAATCAACTGTTTATTGGTTCGGGCAAAGTAGATGACCAGGCTGGCCACACCCGCAAGTATGCCGTACTCGTACCAATAAGAAATGCCTAGACTTTCGAGGTAGATTTTAACAATGGCCAAGAACACTAACCAAATGGCAGAAACCAAGATGTAACCGGGAAGGCCCTCCCGGTAAAGCATGAAAAAGAAGGCCAAAAAGACCAGGGCACTTCCTGTGTCGTTCTGCAGCAAAATCAAGCCCATGGGCAAGAGGAATAGCAACAAGGAAATACTGACGTTTTTCCATCCCTTGAAACGAACACCGTAGGTGCCCAGAAATTTGCTGAGAGCAAGAGCGGTAGCCACTTTTGCAAATTCTGAAGGTTGTATCCCGAGGCCACCAAAACCAAACCAACTTTTGGCACCGGCCACTTCTTTTCCCACAAAGAGAACGGCGATGTTCAATGCGATGGCAATGGCGTAAAAACCGAAAGAGAAATAGTCAATGAGCCGAACATTGGCGTACGACAAAAACAAGGCAATCATGCCGGCACTGGCCATAAATACCAACTGTTTTTTTGCCACGGTTGAGAAGTCGAAAAACTCTTGATCCACAACTGCGCTGGCAGAATAGATATTGATGAAACCTATGAGAACCAAGCCGATATAGGCCATCAGTGCGATGGGGTCCATTCGGTTGTCCGCACCTTGAAAGGAATTCGTGCTCATGGATTTTCCAATCGAGAGTTGAACATCGATTCTTTCATGTCGGGTTTACGAGTATCCCTTTCCGGATGCAAATAGCGCTCCATCATTAAACTTGCTATGGGAGCGGCGTAAGTAGCTCCGAAACCCGCGTTTTCTATAATCACGGCTATGGCTATTTGTGGATCGTCTTTGGGCGCAAATGCAATAAACAAGGAGTGGTCCTTACCGTGTGGGTTTTGAGCTGTACCGGTTTTGGCACAAACGACGACGCTATCGATTCCTGACCCGCGAGCGGTACCTCCGACTTGGGTGACCATTTCCATGCCCTGAATGACGGGTACGAAGTGTCGAGGCTCTATCCCCGTATAATGAGGGGTTTGGAAGCGGCGACTCCAAATGGTATCGCTGAATCCGTCAATGTGTTTGACCAAGTGAGGGGTGTAGTAATAGCCGCGGTTGGCTATGATGGCTGCCAGATTCGCCATCTGCAAGGGAGTTAGCAAGATTTCACCCTGTCCAATGCTTAGAGAAATAATCATCGAACTGCGCCATTTTGAGCCATGGCGCCGATCCAGTTGAGCCAAACTAGGAATGTTGCCACTTGATTCACCTAGCAAATCGATTCCTGTTGGACTTCCCAATCCAAATTTTCGCCAGTACGATTCCAAAACGGCATATCCGTCTCTCACATTACCATACTTGGGAGCGTCAATAATGTCGCGAAACAATTGGCAGTAATAGGCGTTGCAACTGATCTGAATTGATTGAGCCAAGGCCAATGGGCTGGCGTGAGGGTGACAGCCCACGGTGATGGAGCCCATGTGGTAGCCTCCAGAACAGGAATGCTGTGTTTCAGGTCTGCATATACCTTCTTGCAAACCAATCAGGGCCAATACTGGTTTTACTGTGCTTCCCGGCGGATAAACGCCTTTCACAGCTCTGTTGTACAAGGGCTTTTTGGAATCAATCAGCAACTTGCGAAATTCATCGCTTCGCTGTTGACCTACCAAAAGGTTGGGATTGTAGTTGGGGCTGTTGTAAAAAGCCAAAACTTCACCCGTCTTGGGTTCGATGGCCACGATACTGCCACGTTTTCCGGCCATTAAGGAGTCGGCCAACAACTGCAAGGCCATGTCTAGGCTCAGAGTTACATCTGGTCCAGCAATGGCAGGTTTGTTGAACGACTCATTCTTGACGGTGCCCTGTTCCACATAGGTTCTATCTTGCCATACCGTTTTGACACCTTTGATGCCGCGAATCTGGGTTTCATAGAATTTTTCAATACCGGTAATTCCAACCAAGTCTCCGGGTTGGTAGTAGGGGTCTTGATTTAAAAGCTCTTCTGAAACTTCTCCAAGGTATCCGAAAGCATGTGCACTTCCATTGAAGTTGTATAGTCGATCGGTTTTGGGTTCCACGTAATAAGCCTTCAAACGGTAGAGATTTTCTCGAATGATGGCATATTGTTCAGGGCTCAGGTTAGAGTAAAAAACCGCTGATCGGTTGTACGAATTGTTTCGCTGTCTTTTTTTGGAATTGATCCAAGCCAAAAGTGTGCGTTCGGCATAATCGGCCGAGTCAAGACCCAAAATTTGGCAAATCAACAAAGAGTCGGCTTTGCCCATTTTCTTGGGAAATACCTTTAGATCATAAGAAGGGGTATTGCGAACCAGAATTCTGCCGTTTCGATCGAACAATACGGAGCGACCTGGATACAGAGTCACTTTGTTCAAAGCATTGTTGATCGCTCTTTCTTTGTACGGCGTACTGCCCAGCTGTAGGCCTGTTATTCGCATGGCATACAAGAGCAAAATGGCAAAAAATGTGCCGATGAAAATCCATTTTCTATTGCTGTACTGTTCCATGTTTAATTGGAAGAAAACAGCTCTCTTAGCAGCAAGGAAATTCCAATTGTGCCTATTGAGCTAATGGTTGCAGTCAAAAGGATGTAAAACAGAGCATCTGCCTTGAAGTAGTCCAGTGAAAAAAAGACCAAATGATGCACCAATGTTAGGCTTCCTATGTATTGCAAATAGGCCGGCCAACTCTTGGCTTCAGGACTGAAATATTGCTGGCCTTGGAGTGTAATGCTATCAATATCTAGCCAGTTTCGGTCATATAGATTTTTAAAGAAGGCCAAGGCTACACAGGCACCTGTATGCATCCCAAAACTTCCGCTGAGCAAATCGATGAGGAAACCAAAGGCAAATGCAGCCACCAGTACCACATAGCGATTGATGTGAACATTCAGCACAAAGAAGATGGCCACATAGGGCAGTGGTTTAAGCCATACGCCCATGTTGATTTCCTGTATCAAATACGCCTGAAGGAAGGCTAATAAGATGGCGGCTATGCTGTATTTGATGGCTTCAATCATTTCCTTGCAATTCTTGATGGTGCTGCATCAATGTCGCTTCTTCATTAGCAAATAAATGCTGAACGACAGTAACGTGTTGCAGGTGTTGAAAATTAACACCCAAAGTCACGCCCAATTCAACATAAGTATTGTCGGGTGACTTGGAAATTCGACTGACTCGGCCTATGGGCAATCCAGGTGGAAAAAGGGTGCTGTAGTGACTGGTTTGGACATGCATGCCTTTCCGAACACGTTCGGCTTTGTTGACCTCTGAAATGGTTACCTGCCGAGCATTTTGACCGTCCCAGGCCAACACACCTTGCTGAAGCTGCAGTTCTTGGAAGTAGGGAGTGAGCTCGAATTTGGAATTCAGGATGCTCATGACCAAAGCGTAATGATCACTGGTTTGCAACACGATGCCCACTATCCCTTCAGGGGCAATAACTCCCATGTTCGGTTTGATGCCATCCAATGACCCTTTGTCAAGAATTAAGGTGTTGTTTCTAAGCCGTGTATTGCTGCGTATGACTTTGGCTTGGATGTAGGCGTACCTCAAGGGTTTTTTATGAACACTGTCAAAGTGATTCACCAGCTCTACACTGTCGGGACTTAACGCATAGGTGTTCAGCTGTGAGCGCAATCGCTGATTCTCCCTGGCCAATCGATCATTTTCCTCTTTGAGCCCGAAGTAATAATCGATATCGGCTTTCCATTGATCGATGTTGCGATAGAAGCCAATGCTGGATTGCACATAAAAACTATGTTGGTACAAGTGAAAACGCATGACTTGGTTTACCGATAGTCCAAACAGGAATATCGCCAAGAGCAGGTAGGATTGCTTCCGTATCCAACGGAAAAAGATCCTCATGGTTCAAAGATTTAGGCGGTCATCAAAAACTTGAAACGCCCGATGTTCTTCAGGGCCGTTCCGGTGCCTCGAACAACCGCTCTCAAGGGGTCTTCTGCGATGTTCACCTTCAATTTTGTCTTGGCCGATACGCGTTTGTCGAGACCGCGCAGCAAGGCGCCTCCTCCTGTTAACCAAATTCCATTGGTCAAGATATCTGCGCTCAGTTCAGGCGGAGATTGCTCCAATGCTCTCAAAATAGCTTCTTCCACTTTCATGATGCTCTTGTCCAATGATCTGGCGATTTCACTATAACTAACCATGATTTGCTTGGGAATACCCGTCATCAAATCTCGACCGTAAACAGCGTAATCGTCTGGGGGACTTTCCAATTCTTGCAAGGCAGAGCCAATGTGAATTTTTATTTTCTCGGCGGTGCGTTCACCAATCAATAAGTTGTGTTCGCGACGCATGTATTCCACGATGTCCAAATTGAACTCATCGCCAGCAACTCGAATGCTCTCATCGCATACAATACCACCCAATGCGATAATGGCAATTTCAGTGGTTCCACCTCCAATATCGATGATCATGTTGCCCTGGGGCTGAGTGACGTCAATGCCAATTCCCACGGCAGCGGCCATGGGCTCGTGAATCAAGTATACTTCCTTGGCTCCGCTTCGTTCTGCACTGTCTTTTACGGCGCGTTTTTCTACTTCAGTAATGCCGGAAGGAATACAAATGACCATTTTCAACTGCGGACTGATCCAGTTTTGCTTTTGATTCATCATCTTGATCATGCCTCGAATCATGTGTTCGGCGGCCTGAAAATCAGCAATCACTCCATCTTTCAATGGGCGAATAGTCTTGATGCCTTCATTCTCTTTTCCATACATCTGCATAGCTTCTGAGCCGATCGCAATGACATTGCCAGTATGGCGTTCTAGGGCGATGATTGAGGGTTCGTCCACCACCACTTTTTCTTTGTGAATGATAAGCGTATTGGCGGTGCCCAAATCAATGGCAAGTTCTTGTGTTAGAAAGCTAAAAAGACCCATGAATGTTATACAGTTGAAGTGTTTGCAAAATAACACAAACCAAGCGTTACAACGAAGGGCTTTTTTACATTTTTCATCAGTCCCAATCAATTGATTTTCCCAAAGAAATGTGCCATACAGGTGATTGTACTTTTCTTTCTTGATATCCCCATGCTTTTTCTAGTCTCCAGTGGCATCCCAAAAACCTTGCTTGTAGCCCGATTCCCGCTGATCCTAGGTAGGGATTTCGTTTTGAGGTTACGGTCAACAAATAGTTGGGAGTATTCATGTATTGGGTATTGAAGGGGTTGCCTTCCGCTTGCGGGCTCAACCCAAAAAAGGAGGTTCCTACATCATTGAAAACAAACACAATGAGACTTTTTGAGAATTCAGAATGCATCAGTCCTTTGTGCAAATACTGCAAAATGGGCGAAGACAAAGTTTGATTCAGCACGGCATAGCTGCTTCCGAGCCTGGCTCCAGATTGAAATCCTCTAATTCCAGGGCCTAATTGTTGCCATATGGATCGGTTGTTAAATATTCCATTGTGGGGCGATACCCAGGCGTTTTGGCTGATCCATCCTGGGCTACCTCCAACCCAGTAGATGATGGCATCTTTTCCTGGAGCATAATGAAGAGACAAAGTACTTTTCCATTGCAATTGCCTGCCCGACTGTTTGTGCATATTTAATTTGAAATCAGCTGATCCCATGCCGGTTAATCCAGAAGAGTGCGCAGCCATCAAACGAGCACTGAAATCCGCACGATCCATGCTTCTCATTAAGGGCAAATCACCGCAATTTCGGATCCAGTCAAAATTAGCGCTCCACATACCTTGTTTGTTTATGGATTGTGATAGTGAAGCATCGGTGGTGAATAGATTTCCTATGTAGGAGTGTTCGAACCGAAGTCCAGCGGCCATCTGACTTCTGTTTGTCCAGGTTTTTTTGGCAGACAATTCCAAATTCCAAGATTGCCAGTGTTTGTTGTTTTCGTCATAATTCAATCGACGACGAAGCCAATGAAAATCTTGTCCCAATGTCAGGCTCTTTTTTAAATCGTATTCTTGCGATAAAATCAATGAATTTCTTTTGAAATCTGGGCTAATTAGGGCGTTTATTTCCAATCGATGGCGCAAATCACTAGAGCCAATTTGGGTGAATAAATCCGGCGTGATGGGGCTGTTGTAGAGCTGACCTAAAGGGAGCTCCGTGGGTATGAGCAGGGGGCTTCGGCGGTTGCTCAATTTGACAGACGCATGTTTGATGTAGTACCATCGCAAATGAGGAGAAAGTTCCATATCTGGAAATAGAGTTTCTCGCGCTAGGAGTTCATTTCGAGGTCTACTCGGCTTTTCAAAAGGCCCTAGAAATTGAATACTTGGAGTCACTGAGCCTGAAGGACCTATTTCTGAGCGATCGATAGAGGTAAATGAAGGACTTGGTTTCAACAATGCTTGAAGAGAGTCGGGCTTGATTTTGATGGAATACAGTCGAACCCTCGATTGACCATTGAAGTAGTCGGTTATAAAGCGCAACTGGGGGTTTCCCGTATATCCAATAACGGGGAAATGCCCTTGTAATGGCAATTCTCCTAGAAGATTAATATTTGCTGCGCTGTCAGAACCAAACAACCATTGATATTCTCCGTTTTGGCAAGCTATAACAGAGTAGTACGGCTTTTTTTCCCCTACCATGAATTGGACCGCATACTCGGTCATTCCATGTACAACTTGTTGCTCTCGGGTGGAATACAGCCAACTTCGGCTGCTGTCCTTGCCTTTTAATTCGAACAGGTCGGGACTTGAAAATGCACGAATTTCGTTCGAATTTGACAAGATAAGTGGCAGCGGATTGGAGCCAAAAACACTGGCTTGTTGACGGCTTCCCATCTGTTCGGTGATATACAATCGAGAATCTAGATAAAAGGCTTGAAGGGGGTGCCCTTTGAATTCCCATGATTCCCTTTGTTCCAATTCTCCGCGTTCTGACCAACGAGACCAAACCCAGCGATCGTCTTCTTTCCAGAGGCTTTCCCAATCTTGTCCATCTTTATGATTCCAAACTAGGGTTCGGCTGAAACACAATTCACGACAGAGAGATACTTGGTCTCGCATGCGCACCCATCGGTGATTGCGCTCAAAATCGCTAAAGGCGATTACGTGCTTTCCCGGCCAATAAAACGTAGCTATACCTCTGTTAGGTACGGAGTCCAAAATCATGTTGAGAATGGGGTGCCCCATGAGGTTTGATCCCCAATCTAGATCGCTTTGAAACAAGCTGGATGAACGTGATTCGCTTTTGTCTTGGATTAAGTAGGGTGCCACCCATTGGTAGAAATCCAATCCCAAATGGTATTGAAAAGCGGCATCTATTTGTCCTGTATACTTGATGACAAACCAAAAGGAGGAGAGGGTGCCTGTGCCCAATGTATTGCTCAGCTCTTTCCATACAAATTGACCATAAACGTCTTGGCTCTGGGCCAATATGTGGTTGCTGTTTTGGTAAGCTCGGTTGTCAAAGAAATACTGCCATTCATCCTGGTCAGAGGCTCCCCATCCCATAGCAAAGTAGCGGCAAAAGCCGTAGAGAACCCAGGCGGGTAAACGAGTCAACTTGGCTTGGTCAAATCGCTGCTTGACGGTAATTCCAAACAGGTATTCTCGCAACAGTGAGTAAGCGATTCCCCAACGCAGTTGCTTCCGCAATTCCTCTTTGGTGGCATGCAAATACAAAGGGAAAATTCCATCATTGGCATCTTCAATGGACAATCCATGCAAATGCCGATAGGCAGAGTGTTCCCGTAAGGCCAATTCGTATTCGTTTAAATCATTGTAAGCTTCAAAGTGCAAGGACCCACTGGCTTTATACCCCAGTGTGTTCTCAGCCTCGTTCAAGGCAACATAAAACTCATGTATGATTTCTCCTGATCGCGCACCTAGGTCAGATTCAACCGAAGAGTCAATGGCAATGTGCATGCGATTCCAATTCCATTCGAGTTGCTGTTGACCCTGAGCGATGGCTGGGACTAGGATAGCCGTCCATGTAAAAAGGAAGCGCATTGTCCAAAGATAACGGCTCAGAACTATTAATTTCGAAGCATGTCCGAGCTATCCCAATCTTACATCGACTTAGAAAATCAATATGGAACCCACAATTATCACCCATTGCCTGTCGTATTGAAACGGGGCAGTGGAGTCTGGGTATACGACGTCGATGGCCATGCGTATTTGGATTTTTTGTCGGCCTATTCGGCTGTCAATCAGGGGCATTGTCACCCTCGAATATTGTCGGCCTTGCGAGATCAAGCCGAACAACTCACCTTGACCAGTCGGGCTTTTCACAATGACCAATTGGGTCCCTACGAGAAGTTCATGTGCGAAACACTGGGGTTTGATCGTCTATTGCCAATGAATACAGGTGTAGAGGGAGGGGAGACAGCGGTAAAACTGGCGCGTAAATGGGCTTATGAAGTAAAAAAGGTTCCCGATAACCAAGCCAAAGTTCTATTTGCTGAAGACAATTTCTGGGGTAGGACTTTAGCTGCAGTAAGTAGCTCGAGTGACCCCGATAGCTACGGTAATTTTGGCCCCTTCATGCCGGGTTTTGAGCGAGTGCCTTACAATGATTTGGTTGCTTTGGAAAGGGCCTTGCAAGATCCCCATGTTGCTGCCTTTATGGTCGAGCCGATTCAAGGAGAGGCCGGAGTGGTTGTGCCCGATGAATCTTATTTGGGTGGCGTAAGGGATTTGTGTACGCGATACAATGTACTTTTTATTGCCGATGAGGTTCAAACAGGATTGGGTCGCACGGGCAAAATGCTCGCTTGTGACCATGCTGGAGTGAAACCCGATATTTTGATTTTGGGCAAAGCTTTGAGCGGGGGCGTTTTGCCGGTTTCGGCGGTATTGGCCTCACACGAAATCATGAATACCCTGAAACCTGGCCAACACGGCTCAACATTCGGTGGAAATCCGCTAGCCTGCGCTGTGGCGAAGGCGGCCATGGAAGTGCTGATGGACGAAAATCTCATCGAAAATGCCGAGCGCCAAGGCGAGGCTTTTCGATCTGGGTTGACGAAAATCAATTCCAATTTGATTCAGACCATTCGTGGCAAGGGTTTGTTGAATGCTGCTGTGATTCAACCATTTGGAGAGGGTAGGACGGCCTATGATGTTTGCAAAGCATTGATGAAGAATGGTTTATTGGCCAAGCAGACGCATGAACACATCATTCGTTTTGCTCCTCCCTTGGTCATCAATGATACCCAATTGATCCAAGCCTTGGCCATCATTGAACAAACCTTAATTGAAGTCCAAAAACCGGGATACTTTGATTAATTTCGCATCCTTGCTCGGGTGGCGGAACAGGTAGACGCGCAGGACTTAAAATCCTGTTGCCAGCAGTGGCAGTACGGGTTCGAAACCCGTCCCGAGTACCATGAAACCTTGGAACTTCCTATTGATGTCAATGGCCTGTTTTGTATGGGCTTGCCAATCTCAGGAAGGTCCAGGTGTTCGGGTTTTGTCTGATTCAGACAGCACGCTTTCTCCCGAAATTCGGGCCTTGAGCAAACGCATTGCGGATGATCCCAGAAACGCAGAGTTGTATTACTTGCGGGGAAACACCTTTTACTACGAAGAAGAATTTGAACAAGCTCAAATTGATTTGGAAGCCAGTTTGATGCTGAATCCCGATCAGGCCTTGGTGCATTTTCGATTGGCTGAAACCTGCTTGCAGAGAGACTCTGCTTTGTCGCCTCAGGCTGAATTTCATTTTGCTGAAGCTCTGCGACTGAAACCCGATTACCAAGAGGCAAAGATGGAACAGGCTCGATTGTGGGTGGCTCGTCAAGATTATGATAAAGCATTAGCCAATTTGACTGTCCTGAAATCGCTGGATGACTTCAGAGATAGGGCTTATCTCTTGGAATCGCTCGTGTACCGAGAACAAGGCGATACGGCTCGATCAGAAAATGTTCTGGATGCTTTGCTTAGGTTGAATGCACAGAGCTACGATGCGACCATGCAAAAGGCCCTCATTTTGTTGAATCGACGAGATGAGATGTGCCTCAAGTGGTTGGACAAAGCCATCGCCTTGGACGAATTGAGCGACGAAGCCCTTTATCACAAAGGACTTTGGTTGCAATGGCAGGGAAAGTATGCCGACGCTATGACCCTTTATGAGAATGCGAACAAAATCAATCCTGGTCACTTGTACGCCAGATACAATAGGGCGGTCATAGAAAACTTATTTGAAAATTACGCTCAATGCGAAGAGCATTGCAATCAACTTTTGGACATGTCGCCCGATTTTGCATTGGCACTGGCTCTTCGAGGTTTTAGCCGGGAAAAATTGGGCTATAAAAAAGCCGCTCAGTTGGATTACCAAGCGGCTTTGAATATAGATCCTTCATTGGATCTGGCCCGTGAAGGGCTGAGCCAAGTGAATTGATTATTTGGTTAAGGTCAAGACCTCAAAGATGGTGTAAGTGACACCGTCAATGTTGAACAAATAGTCGCGTGACATGGTCACCTTGTCGGCGGCCACAGTCTCAATCGTCCAAGAATAGTTCAAGAAATTGACGGTAGTGCCTTTGGGGTCAGGCATGTTCCAAGTCAAGGTGTTGTCGGTTTCCGCATCGCAAACACTATTGACCGTCAATTTCACCTGAGTTGTGTTGATAAATTCATAAACATCGTCTTTGAGGCAGGGCTCCACAATGTTTTGATTGACACCAGGGAAGCTCTCTGTTGAGTCCGTCCAAGAGGTTAGGTGCCAAGGTTGCATCATCAATACTTCTTGGTTGGTTTTTCCTTTGATGTCGGTCCCTGAGGGATCTTTTTCACATGCAGCCAAGGCCATTAGGGCCAACATTGCTGCTCCAAACAACATTTTTTTCATGGTGATTCAAAGATATGGGAATTGATCAAGCGTTTCGCAAGTCGTTGATGACCTCGGCGGCCATTCGCAATCCGAACAAAGCGGGCATAAAGGAAATGGTTCCGTAAAAGGATTTCTTAAAGTTGCTCCCATCGGTAAGCTGTACGCTGTCTTTGTTGATTTCGGCGCCATTGAACACCACTTTGAACCCCTTGCGAATGCGGTGCTTGTTCAATCGTTTGCGCAAGGTGCGCGCAAAGGGGCAGTGATGCGATTTCGAGAGGTCGGCAACCTCAACTTTGGAGGCATCTGTTTTTCCCCCAGCACCCATAGAACTGATGATTCGCTGTTTTTCTTCTACGCAGGACTTGATCAAATAGATTTTAGGACTGATGGAATCAATGCAATCCATGACATAATCAAATCTCTGTTTTTTGACTAGTTCTATAGTATCATCTGGGCGCTGAAAGTGATCAATGACAGTCAATTCTACTTGAGGGTTGATGTCGCGAATGCGTTCGGCCATGACTTGCGCCTTTTTTTTGCCTACTGTGCTGTTCAGAGCGGGCAACTGCCGGTTTTTGTTGCTGACATCTACCGTGTCCCCATCGACAATGGTCATTCTTCCAATGCCTGCTCTGGCAATGAATTCAGCAGCAAAACTGCCTACACCACCCAAGCCTACAATCAATACATGAGATTGATTCAATCGCAGCAGTTGTTCCTGACCAATCAAAAGTTCAGTGCGTTCGAGCCATGTCAAATCTATGTCCATAACGATAGCACAAAGATAGCAGGCCCTTATCTTTGGTTCGATGGTAAAAAAACTCCTTAGTCTATCGGTTCTTGCCCTTTTGAGTTCTATAGCCATGGGGCAGAATGCATCCATGAAACATTCGGTTTTTTCTCCTTCTACGGCGGTATTGATGGATTCAGAATTGGCTTCCAAGATGCTGGTCTTGGTCGAAGGAAAGATCCTAGCCTTGGCTTGGGTGGCCGATGATTTTCAAGCTCCTGAAGGGGTGGAGATACAGCGGGAATTCCAGTGGAGCATTGGGCGAGGGGTTATGCTTTCTATCCAGCCAAGTGCACTGACTACTTTGGTTCAGCATCCCAAGCTTAAATACATTGATGCTGCCTCGCGCATCAATAGCCCAAGGCCCTTGAACGATACTTCTCGTATTTTGTCAGACGTTGACCGGGCTCACCAGGGCTTGCAAAACGCTTTGCCTCAAGATTACACGGGGAAAGGGGTCTTGGTAGGAATCGTCGACATCGGTTTTCAAACCGAACATCCCACCTTTTATAACGAAGACGGAACCCGTTATCGCGTTTGTCGATTCTGGAACCAATCGGTGGCGGGAACTCCTCCCCAAGGATATTTCTATGGCGCTGAATTCAAAGATTCTCTGTCGATTGTAAAGAACATTGATCCTTGGCACTCACACGGTACACACGTGGCAGGAATTGCGGCCGGTTCTGGCTTTAAATCTCCCAATAATCGCTACAAAGGCATGGCTCCTGAAGCTGATATCGCTTTTGTGAACATTGCTTATAAGAACGACACATTGGATGGAAGTGCTTTGGGAGATTATTTGGTTGCCAACCCCACCATCATTGATGCCTATGAGTATTTGTTCAAGCTCGGCGTGGAACGCAACCAGCCGGTGGTGACCAATTTGAGTTGGGGCATGCACACGGGTCCTCACGACGGTACTTCTTTGTTCGATTTGAGTGTAGAGAGTTTGTCCAATCCTGGACATGTCATGGTAGGGGCTGCTGGTAACGATGCCAATAACGCCATGCACGTAGGCTGGGAGGGGAAAACCATGCAGGATACGTTTTACTCCATCGCTATTGACCGATCAAGAAACTCCTATCTTCATGAGAATGTATACGTCGACATTTGGGGACAGCGAATGATCATGAATCTGTCGGTTCAAGTGGCTTTGGTAGACACCTTTGGCAATGAACTGCTCAAATCAGAATGGAACCAGGTCGGTGATTGCTTGAATTGCGGACTCCAGGCCCAGACCTTGGTTTCGGGTACTGATACGCTTTGGTTGCGTTCTATGGAACAATACAATGCCGTCACCAAAAAACCCAACATATGGCTGATGGCCGAGAGCAACAACGCCAAGCGTCAATACATTCGCCTAGGCTTTGTTGGGCCCACCGTTCATGCCTGGAACAGTGGTCAAACTTATCGCTGGACCTCAGGTGGATTCTTGAACGGGCACAAAGGCACCTCATTCGGGTCGCAATACCAAAAAGGCACGCGCAGCTTTACAGTAGGCGAAAATGGAGGTTCGGGCCGTCAAACACTGAGTATTGGAGCCTACACAGCTCGAAACGAATGGATATCAGCCTACAACGGATACAAATCTCAACCGTGGCTCAAAGTAGGAGAGATCGCTAGCTTCTCTTCCAATGGTCCCATGCCAATTTCTGTCAATGATTTGAGTGGCCAACACCGAATGAAGCCTGATTTTGCTGCTCCCGGCCAAAACATTGCCTCAGCCCTGCATCGCATGCAAGTGCCGGGCTGGTTGAAAGACCCCATTGTTTCTCTCGATAGTTGGAACGGGCAGCCCGTGTATTACGTGTTGTTTTCGGGAACTTCGATGGCCGCACCTCATGCCGCGGGCATTGTAGCCTTGTATCTGCAGGCCAATCCGAAATTAACAGTTGATGACATTCGAATGGTATTGAGAATGAGTGCCTTGCGGGATTCTTTTACCGGTCCAGATTCCAATTATGTCTACGGGTTGGGTAAAATTCAGGCCTACAACGGCTTGAAAACTGTGGCTCAATTGGCAGGATGGGTAGAAGACTTCGAATCCCCTGAATACCGAGCCTACGCCGATGCTCAAGGTTATTTGAGATTGAAGGGTCCAGTGGGCCGGTGCAAGGTTAGAATGTACAATACGGCGGGCACGCAGGTCCTGCATCTTCCTGAATTCGAACCCGGGTCACAAGTATCCTTGCGATTTCTGCCTTCGGGGCTTTATCCCATGGAAGTCACCGATGCCCAAGGGATGCACCGTTTCTGGATGCTCTGGGAATCCGATCATTGATTTTTGAAATCCAGGTAAGACTGGATGTGGCGCTCTTTTTTACTGTCGTAGATGTCACCTATTGTGACCATTACACCCGTTTCTTCAACATAGCCAAAGTGGTTGTTTATGGCTGTTCCAAAGGTTTTCATGGTCGGACTTAGGTTCATGTAGCTGCTGAACAAGGGAGGTATGTTCTCGCCCAAGGCACGAACCGACTGGCTCAATACTTTAAAGGCTGATTTGTAATCCATGCCTTCGATTTCCGCGAAAAAGGCCTCGCTTTCGCTTTCCGGTAACAAGGGTTCAAAGGGCCTTACTAGGATTTCTTTATCAGGGAAGAACCGATGCATAAATGCCAAAATCATGTCACGGGCTTCTTTGTTGAAGTCGCTGTACATGGTGATTTTGCCAAAAAAGTGCCGAATTTCAGGATGGTCTACCACTAGAGCACCCAAACCATCCCACAAATTGTCCAAAGAAAATAGGCCCTGCTTGTTTTCAGCACTCGGTTGAAATTTGGGCTGTACAAATGAACGTCCCAATTCGATGGTGTAGGGAAAGTAATGAGACTTTAGTCGGTCGCTAAATTCTAGAATTTCAGCCGTAGATAGGTGGTATTCGCCTTTTTGGTCACAGTTTTGAGCGCACAGCGCAAACCGATAGGCTCCTACAATCTCTTCCTGCTCTGGGTTCCAGACAACAATTTGGTTGTAAGCGTAGGGGCCTTGGTCAAATTCATCCAGGTCACAGGATTTGCCGGTGCCGCCACCAGCGGTTCGAAAACTCCATTCACGCAGGCGGCCAATTTCCAACAAGAGATTGGGTTTTTCGTTTCCATTGAAGATGTAGATCTCGTTTTGCAGATAGTTCGTTGGGCGAACGAAAATATCCCGAGTCAATTCAGCTTTTAAGACACTGCGGTCAATGGGCTGTATCAAATCTTCAAACTGCATGCTCAAATCTAAGCTTCAGGCTTTACAAAGAATTAGGCTGAAAATGGTGTATTATCCCCCTTTTGAAGGGTGTATACATAATCGCGCACCCGGTCTGCCCACTGCTGATCACTCTGACGACTATCCAGCTGCTCCGGATGAATGGCCGGACCGAAGTGAATGCGGATGGTTTTTCCCTTTTGTTTGGTCATTTCGTCTGGCAACGTGAACATTTCCAGATTGGCTTTGATGCCTAAGCGTTTTCTCCATAAAGCTAATCGGTAGAACCGGGGAGAATTTCTCCCTTCAATGAAGCATGGAATGATGGGCTTGTTGTACTGCTTTGCCTTGCTGACAAAGGCTTTTGTCCATTGAATGTCCTGGATTTTTCCATCGACCACTCGAGATACATAGCCAGAAGGGAATAGTGCCATTACTTGGGGCTTGGCATATTCCCCTTCGATTTCTTTCAATTGTTGACGGGCGCTCTGGCCAAACTTGTTCACACCAATGAAATGGTCTTTCATGGGCTCAACCGCTAGCAACAAATCATTGACGATGATCTTGGAGTCGCTTCTTTTTCTGCCGATGGCCGCTATCAGCGCAAGTCCGTCTAGCCCCCCCAGCGGATGATTGGCTGCCACAATGCAGGGCTCTTCCATTGGGATGTGGTCCAATCCGCTGACTTCTAAGCCGGCTCCCAGATAATCCAACGAAAATTGAGAGAATTCCAATCCAGTCATGGAATGACCTTGAACCAATATATCGTTCAATTCGCGTTCATGGATGAATCCAGCCAACCAATTCCAGACAAACCTAGGCACCCATTTCAACAGCTTTGGGTTTTTGCTTGCTGCCGAGGCCTTGATGTCAATGCGGTCCATGAACTTAATTCAGAATGGCCGCTTTGGTTGCGTCCAAAATTCGGAAGGCTTCCTCACTCGTCGCCGCCTCGCTGTACACCCTCAATACGGGCTCCGTTCCGCTCGGGCGAATCATGACCCAAGCACCCGTATTCAATCGGAATTTGAAACCATCGGTGTCTTCCATTTGGGTGGTTTGATAGTCTCCAAATGATTTATAATGATTTGATTTGCAATTTTCTATGATGGATAGCTTTAAGTTATTGTTTATGTGTAGGTCGTAGCGTTCTACCGCAAAGGAGCCTACTTTGGCATAGACATCCTGAATGAGCTGGGAAACCGTTTTGCCGGTTTTTGCACAGTATTCCATGATGACCAGTCCCATCCACACTCCATCGCGCTCAGGGATGTGACCTTTAATGGCAATGCCACCGCTTTCTTCGGCTCCGATGAGCACATCGTCTTCCACCATGTGTTCACAGATGTATTTGAATCCAATCTTGGTGGTGATGGTTTCCAACCCTTTGAGATCAGCCAAGGCCTGAATTTTATCACTGACAGAAAAACTCTTTACTACTTTTCCTGTGTAGCCCTTGTAATCGGTGAGGTATTCGATCAATAACAAAATCAAATGGTGGGAATCTACAAAGGTTCCATGCTCGTCAAAGAACCCGATTCGATCGGCATCTCCGTCGGTGGCCAAACCGCAGGTCAATTCTGGAGTATTGGCAATCAGAGTACTCAATTCAGGTAGGTTCTTGGCAATGGGTTCTGGGGCTCTTCCCATGAAACTTGGGTTGTAGTCAGCATGCAGAAATTGGGCGTTGGGTAGCATTTTTCTCACCGCCGCTTGACCCGCTCCATACATAGCATCGTAAGCCAATTGAGGGGCATTCTTCTGAAGCAGATCCATGTCAAACTGATTTTGGCAATGCTCGATGTACATGGATTCAAAATCCACATATTCTATCATTCCCTGATCCAAATAGTCTTGCAAACTGTGGGGCACAAGAACAGCTGAATCGGGTATAAGATCTTCGATTTTGCTAACCTCAGCGGGTGAGGCAGGGCCTCCGTAATGGGCTTTGATCTTGAATCCGTTGTAGGAGGGAGGGTTGTGACTTGCCGTTAGAATGATGCCGGCTCCAGCCTTCATTTTGAAGGCAGCCAGCGAAATCATCGGTGTGCTCACAAACGATGGAGATAAACTCACCTTAATTCCTTCTGAAGCAAACACACAGGCGGTTTCTTCGGCAAACAGTTGACCGCCAAAACGGCAGTCATAACCCAACACACAGTGCTTTTCCAAGGGTTCAGATTGCAGCCATTTCGCTGTAGCCCATGCTACGCGATTGACGTTGTTTACAGTAAACGTATCGGCGATAATGGCACGCCAGCCGTCGGTTCCAAATTTGATTGTATCCATCTCTTCTTTCTTTATCCGTTAAAGGCGTTTTCGCCGGTGATTTCCATTCCTAAAATAAGCAGGTGTATGTCATGGGTGCCTTCATAGGTAACCACCGATTCAAGATTCATCATGTGACGCATGATCGGGAATTCGCCTGTGATGCCCATGCCGCCCAACATTTGACGGGCCTCGCGTGCTACGTTTAACGCAATTTCAACATTGTTGCGTTTGGCCATTGAAATTTGAGCCGGTGTAGCTTCGCCCTTGTCCATGAGCTGTCCAAGTCTCCAAACAAGCAGTTGCGCTTTGGTGATTTCCGTCAGCATTTCGCTCAATTTCTTTTGCTGCAATTGGAAAGCGCCAATAGGTTTGCCAAATTGCTGACGTTCAGCAGCATATCGCTTGGCAGCATCGTAACAATCCATGGCGGCACCCAATGCGCCCCAGGCAATGCCGTATCGAGCTGAATTCAAGCAGGTGAGTGGGCCTTTCAGGCCTTTGACACCGGGAAGCAAATTCTCTTTGGGTACCTTCACATTCTGAAACACCAGTTCTCCGGTTGCGCTCGCGCGCAGCGACCATTTGTTGTGGGTTTCAGGAGTGGAAAACCCTTCCATTCCGCGTTCCACGATCAATCCGTGAACCACACCCTCTTCGTTTTTGGCCCAAACAACAGCCACATCGGCAAAAGGAGCGTTGCTGATCCACATTTTCGCGCCATTCAGCAGATAATGATCGCCTTGATCACTGAAATGAGTGGTCATTCCCGCTGGATTCGAACCATGGTCAGGCTCGGTCAAACCAAAACAGCCCAACCATTCGCCACTGGCCAATTTGGGGAGGTATTTCTTTCGTTGCTCTTCTGAACCGAATTTGTAAATCGGATACATCACCAATGATCCCTGCACGGAGGCGGTGCTGCGAATGCCGCTGTCGCAGCGCTCCAATTCTTGCATGATGATGCCGTAGGTGGTGTAGTCCATGCCACCACATCCGTATTCGGCAGGCAATTGAGGGCCAAAAGCTCCCACTGCGCCCAATTCAGACACGATGTGTCGAGGAAACTCGCTCAATTGGGCGTAATGCTCAATGATGGGGCTCAGGTCCTTTTTTACCCAATCTCGTACCGATTGGCGAATCAGAATTTGTTCTTCACTGAGCAAATCATCGATTCCATAAAAGTCTGCAGCTTGGTAGCGGTCTTTGCCGCGTCCTGCTTCATATAGGGCATTCAAATCGGTCGTTTTCATGAGCGTTTAACACAAATGTAAGGTCCTGCCTATTTTTGCCCTAGGCTAATTATCCATCGTCTGTTAATTCAAGTAAATATATCGAAGCTTCAAGTACTAGCCCCCATCGGGGTTCATGCCCTTGAACGCAAGGCGGGTACGCTATTGAGTGTATCGCTGTCGGTTATGCTGAACAGGGATCCAAGCCAATCCTGGGCGTTACCAAATAGCGTAGACTATGCAGATTTGGTCGCGTTGGTTCAAAAAATGGCCCAAACCGAATATCAGCTGTTAGAAGAATTGGGGCAGGGTATTTTGGAAGCCGTTGGTGATCGCTACTCTGAAGTGGAGTCGGCCACAATTTGCATAGCCAAACCTCATATTCACATTGCAGGAGCCAAGCTGAAATCTTGCTCAGTAGAATTAAGCCGAGTTTTTCGTCATTAAACGGTTAATCAACGGCTCGTTATGCCTTGATGTCCTACCTTTGTTTTATGGTGAAAATCTGGCCATTCGTTTTCCGAATTTCCTTGCTTCTGCTCGTGGTTCTTCCAACGGGTTTAAGGGCTCAAATTGGCTTGTACGGTTGGGTATACAACGAGCGAACCTTGGAGACGATTCCGGGAGCCATCGCCATTGATTCCGCTACCCACGAATACACCGAAGCTACGCAGCAAGGTTTTTATCAGCTGGCTACTCGTAAAGGCTTGAGAACCTTTGTTTTTGTTGCCAGTGGGTTCAAACCGCTTCGGGTGGAATTGGATATTGACAATCCCAAGAGTTACAATGTGTTTTTAACCCCGACTCCACGCGGGAAATCAGATTCCTCAGCCCAGTACTTGAGTTTGTATGATGCTCAAGTGAGTTCCTACAAGCCTTTGAAAAGACAAGTGACCGATGCGCCCACTTTGTTGAGTTTAACAGACCCCATCAAATACCTTCAATTCCTGCCCGGGGTTTCAGGTGGCCTAGAGGGTCTGAGTGGAATGTATGTAAGAGGGTCCAATGCCGATCAGAATTTGTTTTTGATGAATGGCCTACCCATCTATGGAAATGGTCATGTTTGGGGCCTGTTGTCCAATTACAACCCCGAAATCAACAAAAGCGTAGTGTTGTACAGGGGAGTGGCGCCGGCTCGATTTGGAGGCCGCGCTGGCGGTGCCGTTATGGACGTCACCACTCAAGGCGGATCGGCTGAGAAAACAAGCGGTTCCCTTCAAGTGGACCCGCTTTCGTTCAACTTATCGATTGAAACACCGATGGATCTTAGCGGTCGAACCACCATGGCTTTGAGCATACGCCGCAGCTATTTGGATTGGCTGTTTGATTTTAATTCTTCAGACGGAAGCTCTTCTACAGTGGTCAATATGCATGATTTCAATGTCAAAGTTGATCATAAACAAGACCAATACACCCAGTGGTCCTTTTGGTTGTACAATGGCCGAGACAAATACCAGATTCGCCAATTTGCTCAAACATCTGATTCAGCGGGAGCACCCATTGATGCATCAATTCTATTGGGTGTGACTTGGCAAAATACCTTGGCGGGGGTTTCCTGTTCCCACATCTTCAATTATCGACATTTCGCAACCTTTTCAGCGGGTATGTCAAGGTACCGCTTTTACAGCCCCATCGATATTCGAACAGTATATGATTCTGGCTCTATCAATCAACAAGTTTCGCATTTGTCTTTTTCCACTGAGCACGCCATTACCGATTTTCAAGCCCAAGCCGACTTTAGTTATTTGTTGGACAACAATAGCCGAATTCGATATGGGACCCAGTGGGTGGCTCACAACATGAAGCCCGGCCTTGAGTATTTGGGCATCCAATCGAATGGAAATCCTTACAGAGACACCCTCTATGGGTTGGAAAACGCACAAGTTCCCGTAGAAATTGCCAATTATGGGGAATGGGAATTGCATCCCAATGTAGGATTGTCCATCAATATGGGTCTTCGTTCTTGGACCTACATATCTGGAACGAATTTCTTCACCCGCTTGGAACCACGGTTCTTGCTTTCCCAGATGATGGAGGGGCAGAAAAGATTCCAATTGGCGGCCGGGGTATCCAATCAAGGCATCCACCAATTGTCAAGCATGGTCGGTATTTTACCCAGAGACATGTGGTTTCCTACATCGGGAAATTTCACTCCTCAAAAAACCTTGCAAGCCAGCGTAGGCTACCGCCAACCCTTGGGTTCTCGGTTTGAGATGAGCGCCGAAGGGTTTTGGAAAAAGTTCTACGGGATTACCGATCTCACAGGAGCTGCCAATGATGTGCTCAAGCCCAATTTCTGGGACGAAGCCATTGTTCAAGGTGAAGGATCTGCCCGTGGCTTTGAATTCTTGATTGCCAAAAACTCGGGTAAAGTGACGGGTCTTGCTTCTTATACCTTTAGCCGTTCTGAGCGCACGTATCCAGCCGTAAATGAAGGCAATCCTTATCCCTTTCGATGGGATAGGCCTCACAAGGCTAGTGCGCAGTTGACTTGGTACATTGCGCCCACATTCCGTGTCAATGCTTCTGGGGTATTCATGAGTGGCAATTTGGCCACGGTTCCCTCAAGTCGCTATGTAACGACCGATGGAAGTTTGGTTTACGACTACAGTCAAAAGAACAATTACCGATTGCCCGCTTACAAACGAGTAGATCTTGGGTTTACCAAAGCCATACATCCTGAAATTCCTAGAGGGTACAATGAGTACTATGGCATTCAGGTATACAACATCATGGGTTGGGTGAACCCCATGTTTACCAATCTCTCATTTGAAAACGGTGAGGTAAAACTCATTGGAATCCACCTGTTTACGTTTGTTCCTTCGGCCTTTTATAGAATTGAATTTTGATGAATCATTCGAAAATTATACTGAGTCTTTTCGTCTGCGCAGCGCTTTCAGCCTGTGAAACTGAATTGGATTCCTCCATGCTGACCTACAAACCACGGTTGGTAATCAACAGTTTGATGACAACCGATCAAGCCGTTTGGGCTTCAGTGAATTCCAATATTCCCTTGGCTGATAGTATGGGCCCAGCCCCGATAGAAAATGCCACGGTAATTCTCTTTGATCAAGTAGGAAATCAGTACCCCATGCCCTTCAATTTTGGTCAAGGTCGTTACGAGGCATCTATTCTTCCAAAACCTGGCGAACACTATGAAGTCGTGGCCAATTATGCCAATTTTCCTCAAGCTACGGGCAATACCACGTTGCCTTCAACTGTGAAAATCACGCCATCAACTTGGGTGGATAATACGGGGGTGGATGTTGATGGTTTCCCTACCGGAACCTTGTCTTTGAAAATTGTCGATGACAAGCAGGAGCGCAACTATTACAACATTTCCTTGTACCGATACGATGACTTCATTGCACAGTGGTTCATCATTAGCCCCGATTTTCAAGACAAGGAGTTGGAATCGCAGTCCATTTCGACACCAGATGGAGGATTTGTCATCAGCGATGCTTTGTTCAATGGAGCCGTCAAGACGTTCAACTTTACTACTCCTTTTGCATCAAAGGGCCAACAATATAAGTACATGGCCAGCATTCAAAGCATGAATGAAGATTACTTCTTGTACATTCAATCTTTGGATCAGTACACCCAACAATCGGGTTTGTTTACCGAGCCTGTTTCCGTCTTTTCCAACATTGAAGGCGGCTTGGGGATATGCGCTGGAGCATCTGTTTTGAAAGATACCATTCGATAAAACTCGGTGACAAAGCAAAAAGAATACATTCGGATTTCCAATGCCAAAGAGCACAACCTCAAAGGGATTGATGCCGAGTTTGAACTGGGTTCCTTTACCGTAGTTACTGGTGTTTCTGGGTCGGGAAAGTCTTCGTTGGTTTTTGATACCCTGTTTGCCGAAGGCCAAAGACGCTATGTAGAAAGCCTGAGTGCATATGCCCGCCAGTTTTTGGGCAGGATGAAGAAGCCAGCTGTTGACTCCATAGAAGGTTTATGCCCAGCCATTGCCATTGAACAAAAGGTCAATACGCGTAATCCTCGTAGTACAGTCGCTACTTCAACGGAGATTTACGATTATTTGAAGCTGTTGTTTAGTCGAGTAGGAAAAACGATTTCTCCGGTTTCGGGTCGTCAAGTCAAGCAAGATTCACCTCAAGATGTGGTCGATGCTGCTTTGAGCGATTTCAATGGCAAACGATTATGGGTATGTGCGCCCTTGACCGAGGGTCATTACAAACCGGAAGACTGGGCTCTGATGCAACAAAAAGGATTTAACCGGGTGGCCTGGGAATTGAATGATTACCTATTGGCTGACTTGATTGAATCAAAACAACACTACGAGGGTAGCCCGGTGTTGATTGTGGATCGATTGCGCATCGCTGCCGAAGACAGCGAGGTCGAAAGCCGTTTGTTTGATGCCATAGAAACCGCATTTTGGGAGGGAAACGGAAACTGCTCTCTGATGGACTTAGATTCTAAGAAAACCTTAGAATTCAACAATCGATTTGAATTGGATGGAATGACGTTTGAGACGCCCTCTCAAGATTTTCTTTCCTTCAACAATCCATATGGAGCTTGCCGAACATGCGAAGGATTTGGTTCGGTATTAGGAATTGATGAAGAACTGGTAGTTCCCGATCCTTCGTTGAGCGTTCACGAAGGAGCAGTGGCACCTTGGAAAGGTGAGACACTAGGCCTTTGGAAAAATGAATTCATACGAGCAGCATTGAAATTGGACTTTCCCATACACAGGCCTTACCGCGAATTGACCAAGTCTGAGTTGGATTTGCTGTGGAACGGGGGCCAAGGGGTAGAAGGGATTCGTCAATTTTTTAGCTACTTAGAGGAGAAGTCCTACAAGATTCAATACCGCGTTTTAGCTGCACGCTACAGAGGTAAAACAACCTGCTACGATTGCAAAGGGACCCGCTTGAGGAAGGAAGCTTCGTGGGTGAAATTGCAAAATATCGATGGCCCGTCTGATCAACCCGAGTGGATGAACTTGCCTGATTTGTTGTTGATGCAAATAGACGAAGCCTCCTCTTATTTTCAACAGGCAAAATTGTCGGTTCAGGACACCCAGGTGGCCGAAAGAATTTGGACGGAAATCCAGTCTAGGTTGCTGTTTCTACAAAATGTAGGCTTGGGCTATTTGACCCTCAACCGTTTGAGCAATACCCTGAGTGGAGGGGAGAGCCAACGAATCAATTTGGCCACTTCCCTGGGGTCTAATTTGACGGGTTCGTTGTATGTGTTGGATGAGCCCTCTATCGGCCTGCATAGCCGAGATACCGAACGACTGATTGGTGTGTTGAAGTCTTTGCAACAGGAAGGGAATACCGTTGTCGTGGTGGAGCACGATGAAGATGTCATGGCCAATGCCGACAATATCTTGGACATTGGCCCATTGGCTGGATCTGGGGGCGGGCATTTGGTCTTCTCGGGAGATCTGCAACAAATAAAAAAAGACTCCCAAAGCCTGACGGGTCAATACCTCAATGGTACAGAGTGTATCGCAGTACCAGAAAAACGGCGCCCCATGATTCAAAAAATCAGTTTAGAAGGCGCCCGGGCCAATAACCTCAAAGATGTATCGATTGAGGTTCCATTGGAGGCTCTGACCGTAGTGACGGGTGTGTCCGGTAGTGGCAAAACAAGCCTCATCAAAGGAGTGCTGTTTCCGGCCATATCTAGGCATTTGGGTCAGTTTTCGGGCACCAAGCAAGGGAAATTCAAGTCATTGGGTGGTAATATTCATTTGATCAAAGCTGTGGAGTTGGTGGATCAGAACCCCATTGGGAAAAGCAGTCGATCCAATCCAGTTACCTATGTAAAGGCTTTCGATGAGATCAGAGAATTGTTTGCCTCACAGCAACTGGCTCATTTCCAGGGCTTCAAACCCTCGCATTTTTCATTCAACGTAGATGGAGGTCGCTGCGATTCCTGTAGCGGTGAGGGAGAAAGCGTGATTGAAATGCAATTCATGGCTGATATCAAGCTTCCCTGCGAGGCTTGTGGAGGCAAGCGATACAAGAAAGATGTATTGGAAGTGACCTTCAAGGACAAGAACATTTTTGATGTATTGGAAATGACGGTCGAAGAGGCGCTGACGTTCTTTCAAGATCATAAAGGCATTCATGAGCGACTGCAGCCCTTGGCCGATGTGGGCTTGGGTTATGTGAAGTTGGGTCAAGGAAGCAATACCTTGAGTGGGGGTGAGGCTCAACGGGTCAAGTTGGCCTTCTACTTGAGTAAGGCCAGTCCTCACAAAGAAGGTGGAACCCTCTTTGTTTTTGATGAACCCACTACGGGTCTTCATTTCCATGATATAAAAAAACTCCTTGCTTCCTTGCAAGCCTTGATCAAGCGTGGCCATACGGTTTTGTGCATTGAGCACAATTTGGACGTGGCGAAATGCGCCGATTGGATCATTGATTTAGGGCCTGAGGCGGGCGAAGAAGGTGGAAGCTTGGTTTTTCAAGGAACCCCTGAAGGCTTGATAGATGTGAAAGAGAGCGTAACTGCACCCTATTTGAAAGCCAAGTTGAACGCGGCTGATTGAGATTGCTCTGCGCGCTGAAACTTGTCGTTCAAATCCATTTATCGCTCGTTTAGACGCTTTTCAATAGTGGCGGTTAAACGTTACTTTTGTGATTCTCATTATGATGAAAAAATCTGCACTAGTATGGGGCTTTGTTTTGGGATTGATTTCTCAAGTTTCGGCCCAAGCTACCTTAGTGGAAAAAGTCGAAGCCCAGCCTGGCTCGATGGTGGTTCCCTATGAAATGTACACCCTGCCCAATGGGTTGACTTTGATTGTCAGTGAAGATCACAGCGATCCCGTGGCGCACATCAACGTTACATATCACGTGGGTTCTGCCCGTGAAATTCCAGGTAAATCAGGTTTTGCTCACTTCTTCGAGCACATGTTGTTTCAAGGCTCTCAGCACGTAGCTGATGAAGAACATTTCAAAATCATCAAGGAATACGGTGGTGACGTCAATGGCAACACCACTCGTGACCGTACGGTTTACATTGAAACCTTTCCCAGCAACTTTACAGAAACCGCTTTGTGGATGGAAGCTGACCGCATGGGTTGCTTCTTGGAGGCTTATACCAACGAGAAATTTGAAATTCAACGCAGTACAGTAAAGAACGAGAAAGATCAGCGATACAACGTTCCTTATGGCTTCTTGATGGAAGTGAAAGACCAGGAGTTGTACCCTTCAGACCATCCTTACAGCTGGTCGACCATTGGTTTCGTCGATGATTTGGATCGTGCCGATAGCAATGACCTTCGCAATTTCTTTTTGCGCTGGTATGGTCCAAACAACGCTTGTGTCATCGTTTCAGGTGATGTGAATGCGGCTGAGGTTGTGGCTTGGACGGAAAAGTATTTTGGTAGCATTCAGGCTGGTCCTGAGGTGCGCAAGCAGCGCGTTCGCCCTGTGGTGTTGAAAGAAAACAAGATTGCTTCTTACTCTGACCCCAATGCCAACTTGCCTTTGATTTATACCACTTTTGTGGGTGCTCCCGTTATGAGCAGTGACGAAGCTGCATTGGATATGTTGTCTTACTTGTGGGGCAGTACCCGC
>Ga0222714_10001143_pt1 | contig 30021 bp, 33 predicted proteins | sample C33_3DmetaG_FD_165048 | JGI IMG/M metagenome (GOLD analysis project Ga0222714, IMG submission 165048) | Estuarine water microbial communities from San Francisco Bay, California, United States - C33_3D | ecosystem: Environmental > Aquatic > Marine > Unclassified | place: USA: California... | reverse complement strand
AAATCCGGCGCTGCCGGTCAAGATCAGGCCAGTTTTTGTCAATATTAGCCAGTCGCCTGCCAACAAGAGGTGATGCATTAGCTACAGCTTCTATCGTGAAAAGCTGGGCGCGGAGGCCATCGTCAATATCATGGGTGTTATACGCAATATCGTCTGCAATAGCAGCTATTTGCGCCTCAAGGCCAGCGTGGCTCTCTAATTCTAATGGATGAGAAGAGTCATAATTTTTGATTGCTAGCGCTGGCTCGAGAACAGGACCATTGTGTTTAACAACCCCTTCAAGGGTCTCCCAGGAGAGGTTGAGGCCATCAAAAGCAGCATAGCGCTGTTCTAAACGCGTCAGAATTCGAAGCGTCTGAACGTTGTGATCAAAGCCGCCAACATTCTTTAACTTTAGTGATAGCGCCTCTTCTCCCGCATGCCCGAAGGGGGTATGACCAAGGTCATGCGCAAGAGCTACGGCCTCTGCAAGATCTTCATTAACACCAAGGTTGCGAGCCACGGTACGGGCTATCTGGGCAACTTCTAAGGAGTGCGTAAGCCGCGTGCGGAAATAGTCGCCTTCATGGAACACAAAAACTTGTGTTTTGTGCTTCATTCTCCGAAAAGCATTGGAATGAATTATGCGATCACGGTCTCGCTGAAAGTGAGAGCGATTTACTGGCGGCGCTTCCTGAATCAGTCTGCCACGGGAGTCCGTCGCTTTGGCAGCATAGGAAGCTGGCGGATCAGGGGCGGGATTAAATAGTTTGAACTCTGTCACAGTAAGTCCTTGGTACGTATTGAAAGGCCGCATCAAACATCTATCTTATTGAAAGCGTATAGCGAAATTTTATAGTATCTTTGTATTGTCCGTCCTTTTAACGAGGGTCTTAACCATGCTGGACGACGCTCTTCAAGACGGCGTTGGGGTCACTGAACGAGGGGCAGCTCGACTAAAGCGCCTTCTCGCAGACGAAAATAATCCAAATGCAAAATTCCGGGTATCCGTATTAGGTGGGGGCTGCTCTGGTTTTCAGTACAGTTTTAGTTTTGATGACGTCCTAAATGCTGATGACAAGGTCTTTGAGCGTTATGGTGTTCCAATCGTGGTAGATGAAATCTCACTCGACCTCTTAAGTGGAGCGGTGGTCGATTGGAAGGAAGATCTATCAGGGGCAATGTTCGTGATCGAAAACCCGCATGCAGCTTCGTCTTGCGGATGCGGTTCGTCCTTTTCGATTTAGATAGGCGGCTCAGTCTGCTGCGGAAACCGCTATGCGACTTGCAACTTGGAATGTAAATTCAATTAAAGCTCGACTAGACGCTGTTCTGGCATGGATGGATGAAGCACGTCCCGACGTCATCGCCCTTCAGGAAATCAAGTGCGTTGATGATGCTTTTCCCCGCTTAGAGTTCGAAGCGAAGGGGTATCACACACTAGTAGCTGGTCAAAAAAGCTACAATGGTGTTGCCTTAATATCGCGACACCCCTTTGAGGATCCCCGCATAGGACTTGATGGTGATCCGACCGACGAACAAGCACGGTATATTGAAGCCACAGTGAAGGGCGTTCGTTTGGCTTCTATCTATCTTCCTAACGGCAACCCTATGGGCACTGAAAAATTCAGTTACAAGATGTCCTGGATGGACCGTTTGCATGCGAGAGCAGAGGCTCTTCTACAAGATGGAGCGCCAACCGCTCTGATGGGCGATTTCAACGTTATTCCTGAACCAGAAGATTGCTACAGCCCATCAGCCTGGCGCGATGACGCGCTCTTTCAACCCGAAACCCGAGCTAAATTCAGGGCGCTTTGCTGGCTTGGTTTCTACGATGCATATCGCACAATGAAACCTCAAGCCCCGTCAGCTTTTACATTCTGGGACTATCAAGGCGGCTCTTGGCAGAAAGATCAGGGAATCCGCATCGATCACATTTTATTATCAGCGTCAGCCTTAGACCGGCTGACTAATGTCGATATTGACCGGCGCCCGCGCGGACAACCAAAGGCATCAGACCACACACCAATCTGGTGCGAAATCGCTGACCTATCACCTGCCGCCCGGCTATAGACTATCGATTGCCGTTTCTTCCCCTTCATGATGATAATCCGCGCCGCTGGGTGTCTACCCCTTACGTAACCTGGGGAGTAATACTGTTTTGTGTCATACTCTACGTGTGGCAAGCCGGTCTCTCACCAGGAGAAGAGGCTGAGCTTATATTCAGTTTTGGCTATATTCCTGCAGTAACTTTTGGGAATAGAGAGCTGGCTGAACACTTGGTGGTTATGCCAACTGCCTTATCTGTGCTGACTTCAATCTTTCTGCATGGCGATGCATGGCATCTTATAGGCAACATGCTGTTTTTGTATATTTTTGGCGACAATGTTGAGGATGCATGCGGCCACTGGCGGTTTGCAGTATTTTTTCTTCTGACCGGTGCTATTGCGGCATTGGCCCATGGGTATGCGGATGTCACGTCTGAGGCACCACTTATAGGTGCTTCAGGAGCTGTGTCGGGAGTTCTGGGGGCCTATATCCTTTTGAGCCCTAGGGCTAAAATTACTGTTTTGCTACCATTTTTCATCCCTATACAGCTCAAGGCTTGGGTTGTCGTAGGTAGCTGGTTCACACTCCAAGCGATAGCGAGCAGCGGCCTAATAGGAAGCGAAAATGTTGCCTACATGGCGCATGTTGGAGGTTTTGTCGCCGGCGCTATATTGATAAGCTTATTGAAGCGACCAGAAGTATCGCTGCTCCACCGATAGATTGTGGCTACTCCGGATTTATAAATAAAAATATTATCATAAGAGTCAGCATCGCTCCGGTAGAAATCCAGTTTTTGTATGTGAGCCGCGCCTCTTCCACCTCATACTCATTAGGGCGAAACAAAATCTTTATGTCTCGAAACCCTATCGAGGCCTTCAATAAACCATTGCGTTTGCGATAACGCCAAAGTTTCACGGTTGAGTCGATCACGAAGGCCATAGCCAAAATCGCACAAATCGCGACAATGTTGTGTGGCTCCATAACTGGCCCCCAAAAAATCGTTAGCGTTGCACCTTCTAACAAAAGCTCTACAGTCGAAAGAGCAAAAGCGCCATCATCAATTGGAGATTTTTATGAAACTTTACACTTCTGTCGGGCCCAACCCTCATGTTGTGCGCATGTTTTTAGCGGAAAAAGGCGTTGATTTGCCGATGGAAGAGATTGATATCCGAAAGGCCGTCAATCGACAGCCAGAATTTCTAGCCAAAAACCCGGCCGGCCAATCTCCATGTCTTGAGTTGGACAATGGATCTTATATCTCTGAAATCACAGCCATTTGTGAGTACATTGAGGACCAACACCCAACACCCGCTTTGATTGGAAAAAACGCCGAAGAAAAAGCTAACACAAGAATGTGGACGAGGCGTGTTGATTTAAACATCTGCGAGCCTCTAGCCGCCGGTTTTCGGTTTGGCGAAGGCCTGAAAATGTTCGAAGGCCGCATGCGCTGCCTACCGGAAGCATCGGCCGGGCTAAAGGCGATCGCTCAGGACAGATTAACCTGGCTCGACGAACAAATGACCGGCCGAGATTTTATCGCAGGCGACAACATAACTTTAGCAGACGTGCTGCTGTTCTGCTTTATCGACTTCGGCACCAACGTCGGTCAGCCATTGAATAGTCAAAACAAGAACGTTGCTTCATGGTTCGATCGCATGAAAGGCCGACCGAGTGCTGGCGCCTAATTTTGAACCCTAAATTCAAATAGGGTTCAACGTCTGACCGCCATCTGCAGCGATGGTTTGTCCGGTCACCCAACTAGCGGCATCAGATGCAAGAAAAACAGCAAGGTTAGCTACTTCCTCTGGAGCACCAAGGCGACCAAATGGGATCGATGACCGGATTTTTTCGAAGAGCTCTGGCCGCTCAACTTCGGCCTTGCCCCAAACTCCTCCCTCGAAATAAATCGAACCCGGAGCAATGCAGTTAACGCGGATATTGTCCTGTGCGTAATGATAGGCCTGCGTTCTAGTGTACTGAATTACAGCTGCCTTTGCGGCGCCGTATGGAGGAGTCCGCCCCGCAGTGGCAAGGCCTGTGATAGAACTAATATTAATGATTGAACCACCGCCTGTTTCTGCCATGGATGTCCTGGCTTTCCAGGACGCTCTGACAAGCGCCATAACATCCACATTGAGGCTGACATTCCAGCCCGTTTCGTCCTCCGAACCTCCAAAAGCAGAGGTGTTGTTAACCAAAACATTGACCCCCCCCAGAGTGCTGATGGCAGCATCCATATAACCTTCAATACCTTCCTTAGACGCCACATCTACGGCTAGGGTATGAACCTTCCCACCGTGCCGTCTCAGCTTTTTAGCAGCTGAATCTAATCCCTCCTGACCGCGTGCACAGATTGAAACCGCCATGCCTTCTGCTGCCAGAGCATCAGCAATTGCGTATCCAATCCCACGACTCCCCCCAGTGACGATCGCCCGCTTTCCTGCAAGACCGGTTTTCATAATAGCTGCTCCTATGGCTGATCGAGTCTAATTTCAATGCGCCTATTCCGCTGATAAGCCTCCATATTCAAGCCTTTATCAAGAGGGCGGTATTCACCAAATCCCGCTGGCAACAGACGTTCCTCGGGAATACCTGCTCTAGCTAAGGCTTTAGAAACAGATTGCGCCCGGGCTAAAGAGAGATCACGATTAGATGCAAATTGCTTCGTTGCAATAGGACGGATATCCGTATGTCCATCAATCCTAAGCACCCAATCAACTTCTGGCGGAATAGTGGCAATGATTTCTTTTAAAGTAGACGCTAACGAAACAATGTGAGCCAAACCGTCTGGACCCAAATCAGCTTTTGCTGTTTCAAACAGCACTTCTGACTGAAGCACAAAGCGGTCACCCTCCACCCTTATGTCTGCTCGGTCTTTGACAACCTCTCTGACTTTTCCAAAGAACTCTGAACGAAACCGCCTTAATTCGCTCACCTTAGCGGCGAGGGCTGCGTTAAGTTTTCCCTCAAGCTGCAATATTGTGGAGCCCTGTGTCTTAGATTGTTCCAATGCCTCATTAAGGGTTGCATTTAACTCGTCCACTTTGGTTTGAAGCTCAGCGTTGAGGCTTGCTATTCGCTTACGCTCCGCCTCCACGTTCTGCTTATCGATCTCCAGTCCCTCGGCCTCTTGCCGAGCAGCAAGAAGACCTATTTCAGCTGCCGCTGCTGCGTTTTGCAAAGCGGCTGTGCGAGAAGCCAAATCGGCAATTTCAGCTTCTAATTTCACAATCCGCTCACGATATTCAAGCACCGCGACGTTGTTAGCGTCTTCCTGTTCCGCAAGGCGGCTCGCGAGCACAGCAGCATTAGCTTCCGCGTCGCCTTTAGCAGAGGTTGCCACTTCTAGCGCCGCAGCGGCAGTGCGAAGAGCCTCTTCCAACTTGCTTGCCCTTTCAGCAAGCGCGTCGCGCGCTGACTCCGCACGAGTAGCACGTTCGACAGCCTTAGCAAGCGTAAGTTCCGAACGCTCGGTTGTTACAAGATATGCCGCTTTCGCTTCATTCGCTTCGGACCTAAGAGCCTCCAGCGCTTCAGTGAGTTTTACTATTTCTGCTGCCCGCAACTCAGATTCTGCTACCGCTCGATTATTGATAATCTCTGCTGCGCGCAGGGATTCGTTAAGTTGTTTTACCTCAGCCCCAAGCCGCGCCAGCTCACTATCTGCTGCCGCCTTAGCCGCGCCGGCTTGTGTTAGATCCGCACGCGCACTGTTCAGTGCTTGGGCAATATTTTCCGTTTCTCTTTCAAGTGCTGTTAGCTCACGTTGAAGGTCATCTCTACGACTGGTAGCTGAGGCGAGAGCATCTGATAGGCTGGAACTCTCTTCTATAAGTGTCGCGATTTCGCCTTCTGCTGCCGCCAAAGCCTGTTCGCGACCCGAGAGGCGCTCAGAGAGAAAATGCTGAGCAAGAGCGAACACCGATAATAGAAAAATAACCACCATTAGAAGGCTAGCGAGGGCATCAACGAAGCCTGGCCAAAGATCTTGGCGGACAATACGGCCGTGCCGGGCCCGCATTAGTTGTTCCTGCCGTCCGCGTGACCGATAAGCGTGCGTCCAAGAAGACGCAATTCGTTACGCAATTCTTGTGTGAGCTCCGATTGGCCAGCCGTCACTGCACCGCCTAATCGGGCGAGCAATCTCTCTATTTGGGCAAGCTGACGCCGGGTTTCTGTGTCAGGTACAGGATTGGCCAGACGCTCCGTTAGGGTTTGTAGGGCCGTTGCCGCTGAGTCTTCGCGCTCCGCCATCAGGCCCATCGCACGCTGTTGTTGTTCAGCTATACGACCAAGAGTTTCAAGGCCGTCAGCTAAATTGTGCAGTCGATCACCCATCCCGGCGAGCACCTGCTCAGTCTCACGGCGGCCTTCTTCTGACCTCCCCACTAGACGGCGGAGATCATCTAACATTTCGGCCGTCTGTCCCAAGAGAGCCTCGACATAAGCAGAAGGTTGAGCAGCACCCAACCCAGCCTGACCAAGAATAGTCGGTGAACTTTGGAAGGTAGCCATTGAAGAAAGCCAGTCTTCAACCTCGTTGTAAAAACGGTTCAAAGCTTGACCTGCCTGAAGATCTAAAAACCCAAGCGCAAGGGCGCCAGCAAGGCCGAAAAGAGAGGAGCTAAAGGCCGTCCCCATTCCATCCAGGGGTGCACGAAGTCCGCCTCGCAGCCTTTCAAAAGTCGTTGCGGCATCCCCGCCCACATCCAACCCATCTACAACCTGGGATACAGATCTGACTGTTTCCAAAAGCCCCCAAAAAGTTCCGAGTAGGCCTAAGAAGATAAGAAGCCCAACCAGATATCGGGCCAACTCACGAGCTTCATCTAACCTGCTGCCTAGCCCATCCATTAACACACGAGCAGATGTCGCCTGGAGCGTTATTCTATCCTCAGTTTGCGTTAATGCGCTGGCTATTGGCGCTAAAAGTCGGGGCGCAGGGCCCTGGGGCTCCCTAGAGCCACGACGTTGGAATCGTTCTATCCACGCTACTTCACCCGCTAGGCTTGAGGCCTGCCTCACACAAACAACTACCCCAACTGCAAATACACCTAGGATCACGCCATTTATGGCCGGGTTAGCCATAAACGCAGCTAACGCAGGTTCCCAAATGACAGAACTAGCAGCAATAGCAGCAGCCAAAAAAAGCCCCATGCGCAGGAGGAACCTGGTTGGACGAGTTAAATTGGGGCTCATGCTTTCGACACCTTGAAGGACACGGTTACAACGTCTCGCCGATCATTGTCTGAAACTGGTTTCACTACAATTGAAGAACTGGAGAGACCTTTACGGACTAAAAACTGATGAACCGTTATTGCCCGAGAAAGAGCCTGATCTCGGGCGCGGTCATTTTCGGAAAGCGCGGAGCCGCCTGTTAAGTAAACCGAGAAATTGCGTTCTGCTCTACTGCGAACCAACAATTCAGCGAGGACCCCCTCAGCATCAGCATCCAATAAATGATCATCATCAGCGAAAAAAATTTCCACCACAAAACTATCCGTGATGTCGGCTGAGCCGTAAGAGCTAGCGATAATTGAAGCTTCCGATTGAGGTGCTACCTCTGATGGAGATAAGCTCGACAGATCTGACCCTGGAATCACCGTGTTTAGTTGCTGCACATCAGGGCCAGATTTTAACGGTGACACTATTTCCTGTCGTTTGGGAGGAATTGGAACCATTTGAGTCGGCTGCGCTGCTGCTGCAAACGCAACTGGTTTCATCACGCCGAACGAAAGCAGGACAGCCGTCATTCCAATCCCTACGGATCGCCAGTAGCGCCAATTAAATGATCCGATGCATTGATTTTGCGAGTGCACCATTTCCAGCTCAGTCGCCCAGAACGACATCTACGCTATTAATATTAAAAAAATATTAATAGAGCCGTGGTGTAACCTCAACCAAGGAGGAGGGCCCTACCCAACCGAAGCCGACAGAAGCTGTCCATGGAGCTCGCCTGAAGCAGCAACAATTTGGCCCGATTTCAACCAGCCAGCGCCACCCTTAAAATCCGTAACGATGCCACCCGCTTCTTGAACAATAATTACGCCTGCCGCAACTTCCCAGGGTCGAACGCCTGCCTCAACATATCCATCAAGCCTTCCAGCTGCCACATGAACTAGACTGATAGAAGCGGCGCCAACTATGCGTATTGTGCAGCTTTTAGCTAAGCGGCTAAAGATAACGGACCATTCTTCAGGGTCTTGGGAGTCGGACAACAGAGGCGATCCACCGACTACAGCCTCCGAGAGATGGGTTCTCCTAGAAACCCTGATGCGCCTATCGTGCAAATAAGCGCCCTCATTTCGCTCAGCCCAAAAAAGTTCATCTGTGACGGGATTGTATACAACTCCCGCTATCACCTCACGGCTTTCTTCCAATGCGACAGATACAGCAAACTGTGGCAAGCCGTGCATGAAGTTGGTCGTGCCATCTATCGGGTCTGCAATAAATCGATGGGAGGTATCCGAACCAATCGCTTCTTCTTCTGAGTCCATGAGGAGCCCAAAGCGAGGCCGCGCCTTTTCCAGCTCCTCACGCAAAATGCGCGAGGCCTTTTCATCTGCCTTCAGAACAAAATCTCGAGGGCCCTTATTTGAGGCCTGAAGATGCTCCACCTCTCCAAAGTCACGAACAATCGCACGCCCAGCCTTCTCGGCCGCACGGATCATCATGGTCATTACAGGTGTGCGGCGCATTTTTGTCTTTCCGAGCCAGGAACTAGTCTTTAGCCCGCTCTACATACTCGCGGTTTTCAGTGTGAACGACGATGCGAGTACCAGTGACTATATGAGGAGGCACTAATATGCGCATTCCGTTTTCTAAGATCGCGGGCTTATAGGACGCGCTTGCTGTCTGACCCTTTACCACCGGGTCGGCTTCAACGACCTCTAGAACGACAGTAGTTGGCAATGTGACGCCAATAGGAGTGCTATCAACTGTGTTGATCCTGATAGCCATACCATCTTGCAAAAAATCAGCCTTTTCGCCAACGGTTTCGGCGTCCATAGTGAACTGATCGTATGTTTCATTGTCCATAAAAGTGAACAGCGCGTCTTCACGGTAAAGAAACTGGGCCTCTCGCTCATCCGTGTGCAAGCGTTCCACTGTATCCCCTGTTCTAAATCGAACATTTGTTTTTGTACCCGTCATCACATCGCGCATGTCTAACGCGATAAAGGCATTGCCCTTGCCAGGTAAAATCAGCTCATGCTTGATCACCATGTAATGGCGATTTTCATGTTCGATTGCGTGGCCAGCACGCAGAGTGTTTGCGACGACCTTCATCACGGCCCCGTTAATTTGATGTAAAAAAGGTTTGGATTTCGAGGCTTCTATCAGCCACGGACTGAACCCGCAACCGGTGGTGGATATAGGTGCTCCTGGCCGAAGGGGTCTCTAACTATGCAACTCCCTCCCTCAGAGCCTTTGACATAGCTTGGCGTGAGAGGAGATTTTCCATACCCACCCGGAACATCAAGCACATAAGTGGGCTGGCACAAACCAGACACTCGACCACGAAGCGCCGCCATCAATGCCTGTCCCTCTGCAATATCGACGCGAAACCTCGCCGTTCCGGGTGCCAAGTCCAGGTGATGGAGGTAATATGGTCGAATACGCGCTGCGACAAGCGCTCTCATTAAACCTTCAAGGGCTTCAATCTCAGCGTTAACCCCTGCCAACAAGACTGACTGCCCCAACAAGGGAATGCCGTTGTCAGCAAAAAGCCCGGCAGCTGCCACAGCGGCTTCAGTAAGCTCACTGGCGTGGTTGCAGTGAATAGCAACGTATGGTGTGAGAAGGCCTGTTCCCTTGATTGCGTCTACCAATTCCTGAGAAACGCGGTCTGGGTCAGCGATGGGTACACGTGTATGCAGGCGAAGAATGCGAAGATGAGGAACAGACTCTAACTGTTTCACGATGCGAGCAAGACTGGCCGGCTTTAGCATTAGAGGGTCACCGCCGGTCAGCACAACCTCCCAAATTTCAGGATGCTTAGCGATATAGGCCACAGCAGCAGCAATCTCAGCTGGCTTCATTGCGGGGGCGGCACCGACCGTTTCGCGCCTAAAACAATACCGGCAGTAAACTGGGCATACACTTATTGGTTTTAGGAGCACCCGATCTGGATATCTATGAACAAGACCCGGCAGTGGACTGTGCGAATCATCGCCTATTGGATCGGACAACTCTTCTGGCAATTGCTTAAGTTCGCTAATATCGGGCAGAAATTGTTTACCGATCGGCTCCCCATAAGCGTCGATGAGGGCTGCCATCGCTGGCGTGACGCGGATAGCATAACGGCGGCCGACGGCCTCGGCGTTTTTAGCAGCGCTTGCGTCGATAAGGCCTTCAGTGACCAACGCGTCGGCAGAAATGAGAGCAGGTTTGGTTGACATACCGCCATCTATAAGGGGATCTGTCGATGACCGGAAGCGCACCTGCCTGGCGACCTGACCTATTCGAACGACGTCGCCCTTATTTGTTGGCCCGAAATCGGATTCTTACAGCGGTCCGCCGTTGGTTTGAAAATGAAGGTTTTACGGAAGTTGAAACGCCTGCCCTCCAGGTGTCTCCAGGGATGGAGCCAAATCTAGAGCCCTTCCAAACAAACCTCGTTGAGCCTGATCGAACAACTATCACGATGGGGCTCCACACAAGCCCAGAATTTGCCATGAAGAAGTTATTGGCGGCTGGAGCTGGACCGATATTTCAGATAGCCAAAGTCTACCGCAATGGCGAACGCTCTGCCACACATCACCCAGAGTTCAGTATGCTGGAATGGTACCGTCCTGGCTTTGGATGGGAACAAGGAGCGCACGACGCTCTAAGTCTTTTAAAGGTAGCAGCTAAGGCCGCTTTACCGTTATCTGAATCCTTGGAGTTTGATCCAAATGCAACGGCAGAATGGCTTAGTATTTCGGACGCTTTTAAGCAAAAGCTTGGCTTTGATCCTCTCCCCCTCCAAGAAAACATCGCCGGCTTATCCGTAGCCGCTAATAAAGCGGGAATTCAAACGCAACCTAGTGACGAGTGGGAAGATATTTTTTTCCGTTGCCTTTTAAACCGGATAGAGCCAGACCTGGGTGCAAAAAAACCAGTGGTGCTGCACCATTATCCCGCCCGAATGGCTGCTTTGGCGCAAATAGACCCTGGAGCACCCCAAGCCGCAGAGCGGTTTGAGATTTTTGCAGCAGGCATAGAGCTTGCAAATGGTTTTGGGGAACTTACCGATGCCCAGGAGTACCGACGACGGTTCGAAGCAGATCGGTCTGCCATAGCTGCTAATGGTGGCAAACGGGCTATAGATGAGGATTTTCTTGATGCCGTAACTCATGGACTGCCGGCAGGAACCGGTGTCGCGATGGGTTTCGATCGGATAGTAATGGTGGCGACTGGAGCGAAACACATAAATCAAGTTCTGTGGCTTCCAGTAGCAAGCTCACCTTGAAAGTAGCTTTTTTTAGACAAATTCCCGCCTGGTTTTGACCACCAGAAAGTGGAAAATAGGTGGGTGACGCCAGGACCCCATCAGGTTAGTGTCAGAATAGTTTTCTGGGCCAATTGAATAAGGTTTTTAAGAAGTAATGGATCGCCTACGTATCCGTGGCGGATACCCTCTTATGGGTGAAATCCCAATTAGTGGTGCCAAGAATGCTGCATTGCCGCTGATGGCGGCTGGATTGCTGTCTGCAGATGGACTAACGCTGGAAAATGTACCTCATTTAGCAGACATCGCCTCCATGACTGCTTTGCTTCGTGAATTAGGTGCTGAGATAAACGCCGAATCAGTGATAGATGGCCAAGGTGAAACACTAAAAATTCAAGCCCGGCGCATAGAAAACATTGAAGCACCTTACGATATAGTTCGAAAGATGCGCGCTTCAGTGTTGGTGCTCGGGCCACTAGTTGCCCGAAAAGGTGAGGCTAAGGTTTCTCTTCCAGGAGGCTGTGCGATCGGAAACCGCCCTGTTGACCTGCACCTGATGGCCCTTGAATGCATGGGCGCGCACATAGAACTAGAGTCTGGCTATATTCATGCTTTCGCCCCAAAAGGGCTTAAGGGTGGCCGCATTGCTTTTCCAACAGTATCCGTTGGGGCCACGGAAAATGCGATGATGGCGGCCAGCTTGGCGGTGGGTGAAACCACCATTCTCAATGCTGCACGTGAACCAGAAATACTAGACCTTGCCCAATGCTTAATCGGGATGGGGGCAGTAATTGAGGGAGCCGGCACTGATAAAATACGTATATCTGGAAAATCTCAGCTAAGCCACACAACCCACTCCGTCGTTCCTGATAGAATAGAAACCGGTACATTTGCTATGGCAGCAGCGATGACAGGTGGAGATGTGGAGCTTGTTGGCGCCAAGATCGGTCATATTCAATCAGCTGCCGCTATCTTGCGAGAAGCCGGAGTTACGCTAACAGAAACTGAGCGCGGTTGTCGTGTCACCCGCACTACCGATAAATTAATCGGTGTAGATGTGATGACAGAACCATATCCCGGGTTCCCAACGGACCTTCAGGCACAATTTGTCGCTTTGATGACCGCTGCTACAGGCGCCTCGATGGTAACCGAGACAATCTTTGAGAACCGTTTTATGCATGTACCCGAACTGAAACGGATGGGCGCCAATATAAATGTTCACGGATCCTCAGCACTCGTCCGCGGGATAGATCGGCTAAAAGGCGCCCCAGTTATGGCCACAGATCTACGTGCCTCAGTTAGTTTAGTCCTTGCGGGGCTCGCTGCAGAGGGAGAAACCATAGTCAATCGAATATACCACCTAGATCGAGGCTATGATCGGGTTGAAAAGAAACTCGGAGCTTGTGGTGCCAAGATCATAAGGGAACGGGAGACATAATGCCTGATCCCACAAACTCACTTCGCCTCGCTGCGTGCGATGAAAGCGACCTTACGGTCTTCGGCACCTTTCTGCAGGATGCTTTAGTTCCAATAGGCGATATTGCCTGGCTTAAAAACGAAAATAGTCTTGCGCTCGCCGTTAACCGCTTCATGTGGGAGCGGCCAGAGCAAATCGTGGAGAATAGCCCGCTTTATTATCGCACCCACTCCTTGCTCAGAATCGAGCACGTGATCGCCGTAAAGACTAAAGGCCTAGATTTGGGGAGAAGGGACCAGTTCCTTTCAATAATGAGCCTTCAAGCGTTTGATGGGGGGATCGACATTTTATTCGCAGAGGGTAAAACCATCCGCGCTGAAACTGAAAACTTTAATGTAATCTTGGCTGACATGGGCCAACCTTGGCCAACACGGTGGCAGCCAAGTCATCCAGAAAAAAATACCGCTTAGGGAAACCAGATATGATTGATCTTACTGGGAAAAAAGCATTCGTGACGGGTGCTGCCTCAGGAATTGGGCGAGCCACCGCTGCCACACTAGCTGAAGCAGGCGCTTATGTAATAGCGACTGATATAAATTCTGAAGCAGGCGAAAAACTTGCCAAACAACTCAAAAGCGGTGAGTTCCGGCATCTAGATGTAACCGATCCTAGCGCAATAATTTCATGTGCTAATCAATTAACAAATGACCATGGTCCAATGGACATAATCGTTAATGTGGCTGGCTGGGACCGCACAGAGCCTTTTATGGAGAATTCACCCGAATTTATAGAAAAAATCGTTCAGCTGAATTATCTGGGTCAAGTTCGCGTCTGCCAAGCGCTACTCAGGCCCATTATCGAAGGAGGTAATGGGGCCAAGATCGTCAACGTATCATCAGACGCCGGACGAGTGGGTTCAATGGGTGAGACGGTTTATGCTGGCGCTAAGGGTGGAGTAATCGCCTTCTCAAAGTCACTCGCCCGGGAAATGGCTAGACACGGCGTTTGCGTAAACGTTGTAGCACCCGGACCGACGGACACCCCACTTTTTCAAGGCCAGAATGAACGTCTTAAAGAAGCGCTGCTGCGCGCAATCCCCTTCCGCCGACTAGCTCAGCCGCAGGATATTGCCGACGGCATACTTTACTTTGCCAGCGATCGTGCCAACTACGTTACTGGGCAAGTTCTAAGCGTTTCAGGCGGCCTTACAATGCACGGCTAGTGCAATTGGATGTCAGACACCGTTAATTTCCAAAATTATTTGAAGACCGGTGATCTGGTTGTTGTCGCTCAGCTAGGAGCTGAACCAACAACCCTCACAACTGCATTATTTGATGCTGCAAAGGCTGTTGAGGGTGTAAGGGTTCTCACCAGTTTCCCGCTTGGTGAAGCAACTGCTCGACTGTCCAGCAAGCATCTAACTTTTCTATCAATGGATGGTTTTGGCGCAAATGGCCGCCTTTTTGAAGACGGAAGGCTCGGTGTCGCGCCTGCCCGCTTTTCGGATTACTCCCGACTTTTCGAAGGAAGGCTAAAACCAGCAATTACGCTTTGCTCGGTAACAATGCCCGATGCCGAAGGTAACGTCAGCTTAGGTGTTACAGTAGACCATCTACCAGCGGCAATTCGCGAAGCTCGGTTTGCTTTTGCCGAAATCAATCCTGCAATGCCCTGGACAAATGGTGATGCTGTTTTACCCCTATCGGCATTTGCAAAAACAATTAAAGCTCAAAGCCCGCCGGCAGAATGGGTGTCTCGGAAACCAGGGCCAATTGACCATGCAGTTGCGGCCAATGTGGCTCGCCTGGTCCCTAACAAGGCTACCGTTCAATACGGTGTGGGATCGCTGCCCGACGCTGTCGCAGCGGCACTCTCAAAAAAGCGTGATCTCGGACTTCATTCCGGTAGTTTTGCGGACAGTATTGTAGATTTGGTAGACGCTGGAGCTGTGTCGAACAAATACAAAGAAATTGATCCGGGCAAACATGTGGCAACAGCACTTTACGGCTCACGTCGGCTCTACGATTTTGTTGATAGAAACCCTGATCTTCTCATGCGAGCAGGAACCTATACGCACAGTGCAAATACGCTCGCACATTTTGAAACCTTTTTTGCAATAAATTCAGCACTTGAAGTTGATCTTACCGGCCAAGTCGGGGCGGAGGCCGCGAATGGAAGATATCTGGGAGCAATTGGCGGCCAGTTAGATTTTCATCGGGCGGGGTTTTTATCACCTAAGGGGCGAGGAATAATCGCTCTAAGCTCCACGGCCGGAAAAGCAAACAAGACAAAGATCGTTGCAAAACTTTCCGGGCCAGTAACAGCGCCGCGAGCCGACGCTGATACTGTTGTAACTGAACATGGTATAGCTGAATTATGTGGCCTAACCTTGGAAGAGAGGGCTGAAGCGCTGATCGCCATCGCCGCCCCCGAGGCCCGAGCTGCGCTTCAAGATGCCGTGCAGAAAGATGGGCTAGTCTGAGTTAGCTGTATTTTGGTTCCAGAGCGGATCCTTGATTTTCATTAAGAACGCTCGGTGAGCCTCCAGCTCTTGCGGTGAAGGACTGTGCGGCCGAGGCGTTAGCTGCTTTCGTTGGATAGGCGCCGCAGTAACAACGGAATTTGCCTTTTGATCAGAGCCGCCACTCGCTCCTCCCTGATCGGCGCCTAACATAAGCCCGGGCTGCTTCCCGCCAATTAATTCAAGATAAACCTTTGCCAAAAGCCGACAATCTATTACGGCCCCGTGCTTTTCCCGAACGGATAAATCAATATCAAACCGACGACAAAGCGCATCCAAGCTGTTGGAACCACCAGGATAACGCTTACGCGCAATTTCCAAGGTATCAATCAACCTATTTGCTGGTATTAGAGGTTTATTAAGAGCCTCCAACTCCCAATTTAGGAACTTAGCGTCGAAGGGCGCGTTGTGAATAACCAATGCTGCATCATCGCCAATAAATTCCAGAAACTCATCTACTATGCTCTCAAACGTCGGTTTATCTTTCAGAAATTCCTCTGAAATTCCGTGAATGGCGAAGGCCTCCTCAGGCATGTCCCGCTCAGGATTAATGAAGAGATGCAACTCGCGGCCGGTTGGAACATGAAAGCTTAGCTCCACACAACCAATTTCAACAATTCTATCACCGGTTCGTGGATCGAGACCCGTGGTTTCAGTATCGAGCACTATCTCACGCATCTATTTCCCCTTCCGCCGGGCGGCCTTTCGAATAACTCGAAGCGCTTTACGAATTCGATCCCGAGTCAGGCGTTTGCCTAGTCCGGATGGAATTACAATGTCTGCCCTCCTTCGTTTCTCAACATCGGAAAGCTGTTTGGCCAGCACTTGCTCGAATCTTTGCGCCGTCATTCCAGGGCGAGCCAGCACCCGTGTGCGTTGCACATGAGGAGGTGCAGAAACTACTAAGGTGATATCGCACCGTTTATCGCCACCGGTCTCAAAGAGTAACGGAACGTCGCGTGCTACCACTTTCCAACCCAACCGGGCGGCTCGAGCAAGGAACCTTTGTTCACTTTCGCCAACCATTGGATGCAAGATTTTTTCCAACCGCGCCAGCGCATTTGGGTCTCCAAAAACTATGGAACCAAGTTTTGGACGATCCACTGAGCCATCAGTTATTGAACCTGGAAATGCGGCCCCAACGGCTTTTACTGCCCTGCCTCCCTTTTTCATTAATTTATGGACTTCAGCATCTGCATCAAAAACGGGAATTCCTTCCCGACGAAGGCAAGAAGCAGCAAAGCTCTTTCCCATTCCGATAGAGCCAGTAAGACCTATTACAAACCGGCCTCGGATCATTTCAAATCGTCCAAGATCACTTTTCGCAGAGCTTCGTCCACAGTGGGATTAACGCCAAACCAAGCATGAAAACCAGGTGTTGCTTGATGTAATAACATTCCTAGGCCATCGACGACTTTGTTCCCACGCGCTCTAGCTGTAGCCAGCAGGTTTGTTTCTAAAGGTACATAAACTATATCGTAAACGACCGCTGTTTTCGGCAAATCATCCAGCGGCATTTCTAATGGTTGCTGGCCCTTCATTCCAAGGCTTGTGGTGTTAACAAGCAGGCCACATTCAGCAAGCGAAGAGGCACGGTCAGACCAATTTACAACCTTAATATGTTCCCCAAAATTGCTCGCTAAATTTTCAGCTTTAGATTTTGTCCTATTTATAATCCGGATTTCAGGAACACCTGCTTCTAACAACGCATGCACAGCCGCACGAGCTGAACCTCCAGCCCCTAAAATAACAGCTGGCGCAGCTTTAGGCTTCCAGTCTGGAGCACTTACCTGCAGATGTGCGAGTAAACCCGGTGCATCAGTATTAGAACCATGCAAAGACCCGTCTGATTGAACAACGATAGTGTTCACGGCACCAATGGCCTCAGAAGCAGCATCCCGCACATCAACTACGTTAAAGGCTGTTACCTTATGGGGAACAGTGACATTTATGCCAGCAATCCCAATTTTAGGAAGAGACCGGATAGCATCCACGGCATTGTCTGGGTGGACAGCAAAGGGAACATAAGTTCCGTCGATTCCATATTTCTGAAGCCAATGACCGTGAATCAGCGGCGAGCGCGAATGGTTGATTGGCCAACCAATAATCCCAGCAACAATAGCATTTCCGGAAAGGCTCATTTGAGTAATGCACCCTCACGTCGCAGTACGTTTAGAAGTGGCGCCATAGGGAGGCCTAAAATGGTGAAGTAATCTCCTTTTATCTCCTCAAACATTTGCACCCCAAGACCTTCTAGAAAATAGCCACCCACAGATTTGCATGCTGCTTCCCCCACATCTTCTAGATAGTTTTCAAGAAATGCGTCGGAAAAGTTACGCATTGTTAGATCTGCGGTCTCTACATGCGTCCAATATTTTTTTTCAGGGGTTATAACAACCAGCGCTGATAGAAGCCGGTGAGTTTTTCCACGAAGGGTCTGTAATTGCCGCTTTGCAATATCAATAGTTATAGGTTTATCGAACCAGGTTTGATCAATCTCGAGCATCTGGTCAGCGCCAATTACAATTGCTTCTGGCCGCTCGACTAAAACAGCTTCAGCCTTTGCGGTGGCTAACGCCAAAGCCGTTTGAGAGACAGTCCAGCCTTCTCTCTTACCCTTTTGTTTGATTTTGTCCTCATCAAGATCTGACGCAATAACTTCAAATACAACTCCAGAAGCAGATAAAAGTGACCTTCTAGATTGACTTGCAGACGCTAGTACAATTTTCTTAAGTGTTATCAATATATTTACCTTTCTAATTTCATTTATTTATAATTATTTAATTTAATTTTTATTTTATTATTTTAAACGAGATAATTTAAACACTGATATAATAGCATAGGCAACGTTCCATATTTTTTCAGGGTCGAATCGAACCCAGATTTGAGAGGCTTTGGTCATTTAAAAGTAGCCGTACAAGTGTCCGAATGGATAATGGCAATGGGAAAACGCGTGGAGCACCGGAGGAAAACCCAGTGGACAAAATGTATCTTTTTTTTCTGTGTGGATACTCCATGCAAAAAGTAACTTTTCTTTAGAGTGAAAATCCACAGTGGAAACCAAATCATCTAATTGGGGAGAATTAGGGTCTGTCCTGATTAAATCCACAACACTATTTTTACTAGTTAAAGAGGATCCAACGAGTCGATTAGGCTGTCTATTCCTAATCGATAAACTCAAAAAATTTTTATCAACATGTGAGCAATACCGGGATTTTCAGACTTATCCCCGATATCACTATGTCCAACTATCATAACCAATTTAAATTAAGTTTTGTTTAGTGGTGTTATCGAATGAAATAAGAAGTTATTTCTTATCACCATGATGAATCCGCAAACTCTCCTGACCAGTGTCCTCAATGGTGAACGTGCTCCGACCCCGCCAATCTGGTTGATGCGTCAGGCTGGACGTTACCTGCCGGAATATCGAGAGTTGCGCACAAAAGCCAGAGATTTCCTTACATTTTGTTACACACCCGACATGGCAACCGAAGCAACTTTACAACCCATTAATCGGTTTGGATTTGATGCAGCAATAATATTCTCTGATATTTTGGTTTTACCTCATGCTCTCGGTCAGAAAGTTTGGTTTGAACCAGGCATCGGCCCTAAGTTGGATGCGATTTTAACACCAGAAGATGTCAATAAATTACGGCTAGAGCGGGTAAATAATTTTCTCTCTCCAGTTTATGACGCGGTAAAACAAACAAGAGAGGCGTTGCCCAGAGAAAAAGCGCTAATTGGCTTTGCAGGAGCTCCGTGGACCCTGGCAGCTTATATGATCGAAGGGGCAGGAAGTCGGGACTATGGCAAAGCTCGCAAGTTTGCAATTGAGCATCCGGAGGCTTTCTCTAGGTTGATAGAGTTGCTTGAAGCGGCAATAAGCCAGCATCTTATTAATCAAATTGAAGCTGGTGCTGAAGCCGTTCAGATTTTTGATAGTTGGGCTGGAGCTTTGCCTGCTTACGGTGTCGAAGCATGGAGTTTAGCTCCAATCGGGCGAATTGCAGCCACGGTCAAGGCGGCTCATCCTAATGCTAAGGTAATAGTATTTCCCCGCGGAGCTGATACATTTATTGGGTCCTTTTCGGCGTTGCCGAGCATTGATGCCGTCTCACTTGGCCATAGCCTACAGGTGTCTGCTTTCGAGCAAGTTCGATCAGCTGGTGCGACGCCACAAGGCAATCTTGACCCAGTTACGTTAATTTGTGGTGGTGAAGTCCTACAGCGCGAAGTTGAACTGATTTTGGAAACCAACAGAAATGCAGCATTTGTTTTCAATCTGGGCCATGGAATAACACCTGAAACTCCCATTGCGAATGTCGAAACACTTATTTCTATCGTTAGAGGCTTACGATGAGTGGTTTTCTAACAGACGCTTATCTTTGGTTTAAGGCTTTACACATTATTTCAGCAATGTCCTGGATGGCTGGACTGCTCTACCTTCCCCGCCTTTTTGTTTATCACGTTGAAGTTCATGCTGAATCCCAAGAAGCTAGAAGATTCAGTGTGATGGAACGGCGATTACTGCGCGCAATAATGAACCCCGCCATGCTCGCTACTTACATTTTTGGTGTCTTATTGCTGGCTACACCGGGTGTTGTGGATTGGAGTAGTGGTTGGATTTGGCTAAAAATTTTGGCTATCGGTGTTTTAACCGGATCTCATCACGCTATGGGCAAATGGCGTAAAGATTTGGCTGAAGGCCGTAATACAAAGTCTCAAAGATTCTTTCGAATAGCGAACGAAGTCCCTACCATAGCTATGATTACAATCGTGATAATGGTGGTGGTTAGACCATTTTAGGTTGACAATCGCCCGTTTCCTACGCAAATAGCGTCTATCAACTCGCTTCTCCAATTACGTATCGGATATTTGGAGAGAGTGTTGAGGTCTTCCTTTAGCTAGCATCAAACGATCTGTTTCGCTTCCGCTGGCAAATAAACACAATTTCAATCAGAGAAGAGCGGCGACGTGCTTCAAACTGTTCCTCAAAGCATGAATCTAGCTGAGCTGAAACAAAAAAGCCCAGCGGAACTCCTACAGCTTGCCGAAGAGCTCGAAATCGAAAATGCGAGCTCACTGCGCAAACAAGATATGATGTTTGCGATTTTAAAAGAGTTGGCTGACCAAGATGTCGTCATTACTGGCGAGGGCGTAGTTGAAGTTTTACCAGACGGTTTTGGTTTTTTGCGTTCGCCCGATGCAAATTACTTGCCAGGCCCAGATGACATTTACGTATCTCCAAATCAAATCCGTCGATTTAGCTTACGGACCGGTGATACCGTAACTGGTGAAATTCGAGCACCAAAGAACGGTGAGCGATATTTCGCGTTGGTGAAGGTTTCAACCGTAAACTTCGATGCGCCGGAAAAGGTTCGTCAGCGAATAAATTTTGATAACCTGACGCCTCTTTACCCCGATGAGCGTTTAGTTCTCGAAATACAAAACACGGAATCAAAGGATTTGACTACGAGAGTGGTCGAATTGGTGTCGCCTATCGGTAAAGGTCAGCGGGCGCTAGTCGTTGCCCCGCCGAGAACCGGTAAGACCATGATGTTGCAGTCTATAGCTCACGCGATTGCTGCAAATAATCCGGAAGTCTATTTGCTGGTTCTTCTTATTGATGAACGCCCAGAGGAAGTAACTGATATGCAGCGGTCTGTCCGCGGCGAGGTAATTTCTTCTACATTTGATGAGCCAGCACAGAGACACGTGCAGGTTGCAGACATGGTGATTGAGAAGGCTAAGCGTCTTGTTGAGCACAAGCATGATGTGGTGATCCTTTTGGACTCAATCACCCGTCTAGCTCGAGCCTATAACACTGTGGTCCCGTCTTCCGGGAAGGTTTTGACTGGTGGTGTCGATGCTAATGCCCTTCAGAGGCCGAAACGTTTCTTTGGTGCGGCTCGCAATATTGAAGAAGGCGGCAGCCTTTCAATCATTGCGACGGCCCTGATAGACACCGGTAGCCGGATGGACGAAGTTATCTTCGAAGAATTTAAGGGTACTGGAAACGCAGAAATCGTTCTGGATAGGAAGCTTGCCGACAAACGCGTATGGCCGGCAATTGACATTGGAAAGTCTGGAACTCGAAAAGAAGAACTTTTGGTTGATCGTCAAGAGCTTAACAAAATGTGGATGTTGCGCCGTGTGCTCATGCCGATGGGTACACAGGATGCTATGGAATTCCTTGTAGGTAAGCTGCGCGAGACCAAGACAAATGGGGATTTCTTCCAGCAAATGAATCAGTGAATGAGATTTCCACAGGTGGATCTATATCTGTGCGCGTCTCGCATAAGTCGGGCCCCACTCCCTGGTTGTCTCGAATATTGGAGGAAGCGGTCGTCCATTAGGAAGTGACAGCCACAGACGTAACATGCATCGTTTCATGTTTGGGTCATCGTAATCAGTATAGTTGAAGCGTGCATGAAAACAGGTGGCGTTATTCGCTAGCTCCATATCGCCCGGTTCCAGGTTTAGGGAAAGATGCATATCTGGGTCGCTTGCTATTTCATCTAAAAGGTCCATTGCTGCGACTTGGTCAGCTGTAAGCCGGGGAACTTCTTCAAATCTTTGGGCGAGCTCAATATAGCGGCGTTTGTAAAGTGCTGAGACCATTCCGTTATGAAGCGTAAAAATCGGAACCGTTTGTATTTTTTTCTCCCAAGGGTTTTGGGCCCGGGCATCAAAGTGAAATGGCTTCACAAGAATGGCTGCTAGCTTGTGGTCTCTTCTCAACAACTCATTAAATATAGCGGTCGATGACACCAAACGAGAGCCACCACCTGTTCTAGCTGGCCGAATGCAGAGCAACGCAAACACGTCCGCTCCATCCGTGTGGAAGGTCAGCTCATCATTAGTTTGAAAACTGCGAATGTTGTCCGTCGTCTCAACGTTTGCACCTGTGTCGGTAACGACATGAAGCAGCTTGCCCGCTTTATCCTGTGGCTCTGGGTATCCAAGGTATTGGCCAAAACCCCAGTGGAGAACTTTCGCTTCCTCTAGGCTGAATCTGTCGACGGGGATCCCATGTAAAACTATGAAGCCACGACCGCCCTCGAGAACTTCCCTGAGACCTCTAATTTTGCTTGAAAGTCTTGGGAGAGGGAATTCGGCAGCTGTTAAGCATTCAATAGGAATCTGTTTTTCCAGAGCGCCTTCGGTTGCTCGTACCAGCTCATCTTTCTCGCCAGGTGTCAGGTGTAGGCGCCAATTGCCGTCGGCCGCTAGTTCTTTGGATTTCCAAGCGGCCGGACATTCAATTGCTTGAAGCGTTGTCACGCTAACGCCTGCTTAAATGCCTCCAAAGAGCGACCGTTGGCCAAGTTGGCGTTCTCTTTGTTGTATGGGACACCACCAATTCTAGCAAAAGCGTGATCCATCCCAGGGTAGTTATAAATGGTGACGGCGTCGTGGCCGTTTAGGCCGGCATTGATCGCCGCTTGGGCTTCCTTGGATACAAACCCATCTTCCTCAGCTATGTGCATTACCAGAGGCGTCTTGATGTTTTTCGCTTCTGAAAGCAGTTCTTCGATACCAACACCATAATAGCTTACATTGCAGTCAGCATCTGATCGGCAAGCAAGAAGGTAAGCGAGCTTGCCCCCAAGACAGAAACCTACCGTTCCTACCTTGCCATTTGTCCCTGCCATTGATCGAGCGTGTGCAATTGTTGCTTTAAGGTCCTCGACCCCCTTATTAACGTCGAAGCCCTGAAATAATTCAAAAGCCTTTTTCCATTCAGCTTCGGACTGATCTGTGATGTCGACTCCTGGCTCCTGGCGCCAAAAAAGATCTGGCGCAACGGCGATATATCCTTGATCTGCCCAATGCTTGGCGATGTCTCGCATGGCATGATTTACGCCGAAAATTTCTTGAATACAGATTACGACTGGCCCTGTGGAGGTTCTTGGCTTCTCTACATAAGCCTTAAAGGTACCGCCGTCATTCGCCTTAATTTCGATCCATTCAGCCATGAAATAATCTCCTTATGCCAGGCAGTAAAAATTTCCATTTAAGAATAGCTGTCTGATCATTAGAGAAGCAATGCTGAGTTGTTAAAGTAACACATTGCCTTCATGGACTAAAAGCCAACGCTTGGTCTCAATGCCACCCTTTCCCGAATAACCAACCATTCGACCGCCGCTACCTACTACCCGATGGCAGGGAATGATAATTGGTATTGGATTGCGACCGCAGGCAGTACCGACGGCGCGCGGGGGTCTGCCTGTGCTTTTTGCTATATCACCATAAGTCACTGTCGTGCCGTACGGTATCTGGGTCATAGATTTCCAGACGGCGAGCTCAAACTCGCTCCCACACGGCGAGAGAGGAATATTGAAGCCATTGTTTTTATTATTAAAGTAGTCCGAGAGTTGGGTACACGCGGTTTTTAATATTGGATTCTCAGAAGGTCTGGTGATTGTTTCTCCGGTCCATTCCAGTGAAATTAGAGAATCCTCGTTGGCCTGAAGGCGCAGATTGCCCAGGGGAGAAGAAATAATTTGCTCCATTGTCGTCATGGAAGGTCGCGCAACTATCTGAATAGCTTCTGTATTAAGTGTTAATGATAGCGTAATTATGCCACTCACGGCAGGGCTGAGGGAGAAGTGTGATGAAAATAAGCATCGATATCGACGTTACGCCTGAGGAGGCTCGCCGATTTTTTGGGTTGCCTGATGTTGGGCCCATGCACGATGCGTTAATTTCCGATGTGACCGAAAGAATGCGCACAAATCTCGCGAGAATGGAACCAGAAGCTCTCTGGGGTCAGTGGATGTCTGGTGCGTTAGGTGCCAACCAGGGCGTAGAGGCAATGCGGCAATTTTGGGAGCAGGCGATGCGAACGGGGCTGTCTGGCTCTAACCCAAAAAAAACCACCTCAGAATAGATCCGGATTTTTCCATGACCGCCGGAGACATAATCTTTGCCTGCGCTTCTGGCATTGGCCGATCCGGTGTTGCGGTTATACGTATTTCTGGATCGGGTTCTAGTTCAGTATTTCAAGCGCTAACAGGATCGCCACCACCCAAACCGCGCCAAGCATCACTCAGGATGTTGTATACAAAAGATAAAGAACTACTAGATAAAGCGCTTACAATATATTTTCCCGCGCCGCGTAGTTTTACTGGTGAAGAGACTGTGGAACTTCATATTCATGGCGGTCCGGCGGTGATAAACGGCGTGCTGTCAGCCCTTGCAGGGCTGCAAGGGTTTCGTCCCGCCGAGGCTGGAGAATTCACGCGTCGTGCCTATCGGAATGGCAAAATGGACTTGGCGGAAGCGGAAGGGCTCGGCGATCTTATTACAGCGGACACAGCGGCAGGCAGGCGCCAGGCAATATGGCAGATGCAAGGTGGCCTCACGGCAAAACACGCGGAGTGGCGCGAATGTTTGATTTCTGCCTCTGCACTTGCAGAGGCAGAGTTGGATTTTTCCGATGAACCGGTTCCTGAAGACCTGGAGGGTCGTTGGAAGGCCGAAATTTTTGAATTGAAAGAGACTTTGACCCAATATTTGAGAGAGCCCCCAATAACAGAGCGATTAAATGACGGCTTCCGTGTTGTTTTGGTGGGCGCGCCAAATGCTGGGAAATCCAGCTTACTCAATGCTTTGGCCCGACGAGAGGCGGCGATTGTTACAGATATTCCAGGAACAACGAGAGATGTTCTCGAGGTTCGACTTGATCTAGACGGATATCCGGTAACCGTTGTTGACACGGCGGGTTTACGTGAAACCGCGGACCCTATTGAGCAGGAAGGCGTGCGTAGGGCGTATGATGCGCAGTCCTTGGCAGACCTTATTATCGAGGTCCAAGATATTACGTCTCCATCGAAAATTCCGAACTTGCCGGAAAACAGACTGATTTTTCACAACAAACTAGATCTTTTATCAAAGCATCCTGGTAATGGAATTGCTGGCTCTGCCAAGACTGGTGAAGGATTGAAGTTTTTAGAATTGGAATTGACCAAAGCAGCAAAGACTGCGATTGAAGGGGCGCCACAGCCCTTAGCAACTCGCTATCGGCATCGGGCGGCGTTGGAAGAGGCGGTCACGGCCATGAGTCGTGCCTCCGAGGCTCCGGCGCCCGAGCTTGCGGCAGAGGATCTAAGATTGGCCAGCAGGGCCCTGGGGCGCATCGCTGGAGTAGTGGATGTAGAAGATGTTCTCGACCGAATATTTTCTTCGTTCTGCATTGGGAAATAGTGGTGTTTCACGTGAAACAACAACTTAATCAGTATGATGTAATTGTTGTAGGCGGCGGCCATGCTGGCGTCGAGGCAGCCGGAGCTGCAGCTAGGTTTGGCGCAGAAACGCTGTTAATTACTCATCGATTCGACCGTATTGGAGAGATGTCTTGTAATCCGGCAATTGGAGGCCTTGGAAAAGGGCATCTTGTCCGTGAAATTGATGCTCTTGATGGGATAATGGGACAGGCGGCGGATGCTGCAGGTATCCAGTTTCGGGTCCTGAACCGGAGTAAGGGACCTGCGGTGAGGGGTCCGAGAGCGCAAGCCGATCGTGTTCTGTACCGAAATGCAGTTCAGAGGGCTGTTAAAGAACAAGCCAGCCTAACGGTTTTGGAAGCTGCTGTTGCCGATATTTTGATTGGGGATGGCGGACATTGTTCTGGTGTTGAGTTAGAAACTGGAGAAACCCTTTATTCTGGCGCTGTTGTTATTACAACCGGCACATTTCTCCGTGGCGTCATTCATATTGGCGCGAAGAATCGGCCAGCTGGACGCGTTGGGGATCCTGCAGCAACAGTGCTCGGGGAGCGGTTAGAGGCAGCTGGGTTTCAAATGGGACGATTGAAAACAGGGACGCCCCCTCGGTTACTCAAAGACAGTATTCGGTTCGATATTTTAGAGCCCCAACACGGGGATGATCCGCCAGAACCATTTTCTGCTCTTACTGAGCAAATACGGGTGCCTCAAACTGTTTGTCATATGACGCGGACCACTTCCACGACACATGAAATCATTCGGTCACGGATAACTGAGTCAGCAATTCACAGTGGAAATATTACCGGCTCGGGCCCTCGTTACTGTCCATCAATCGAGGATAAGGTTACTCGGTTTGCCGACAAGGACAATCACCAGATTTTCCTTGAGCCCGAAGGATTAGATGATCCTCTGATTTACCCAAACGGAATTTCAACAAGTTTGCCTGAGGATGTGCAGGTTGCGTTCCTAAGAACAATACCTGGACTTGAGGCTGTAGAAATCGCACGACCAGGCTACGCTGTGGAATATGATTTTATTGATCCGAGAGAGCTAGACCACAGCCTTCAGACCCGCCGGATCCCGGGGCTTTATTTAGCTGGCCAGATTAATGGCACTACAGGATATGAGGAGGCGGCAGCGCAGGGTTTGGTCGCAGGCCTAAACGCCGCGCGGCGATCGGGTGGGAGCAATCCAGCCATCTTCGACCGCACAGAAGCGTATTTGGGCGTGATGATTGATGATCTCGTTGTGCGTGGAGTAGATGAGCCATATCGCATGTTTACATCACGCGCTGAATTTAGATTGCGTCTCCGAGCAGATAACGCCGATCGGCGCTTAACCAACCGTGGAATAGAATTGGGGTGTGTTGGTGATCTTCGGCGACGTGTGTTTCACGTGAAACAGGAAACCCTAAGAAACCTTGAGACGCGCCTTCTTGGTTTGTCGGCGTCGCCACCCCAACTAGAATCTGTCGGCTTGGCGGGGAGCGCGGACGGTAAACGACGAAGTGCGCTGGAGTTATTTGGGCGATTTGGTCCGTCTTCACCTGCGCTATTCCAACTGTGGCCGGATCTTGTGGATAGTCCACTTTGGGCACGCGAAAGCCTTTCCACTGATGCGCAATATGCAACTTACCTCGCTCGCCAGGACGCTGATGTTGCTGCCTTTAAGCGCGATGAGGCAATGGAGCTGCCAGAAGACATCGATTTTCAGGTGATAGAAGGTCTTTCTACCGAGGCTCGCCAAAAATTAACCGCCTCAAGGCCACGCACTATCGGCGCTGCAGCCAGAACCCCAGGCGTCACGCCGGCTGCAGTTACGGCATTGTTGCGTCGAGTTAAGAATAATCGCCGGACGCACATGGCATCGTGAGTTCTGAAATCGAATTTATGCCCCCTTCCGATGTTGTGCATGATTTGGAAGGTCTTGGTATTTCAAGAAATGAAATAGATAGGCTTGGGCGTTATCTGTCCGTGTTAGAGCGTTGGCGTCACCGTATCAATTTGATTGGTCCAGCCAGCCATAGTGACATATGGCGACGCCATATCTTGGATTCCGCTCAGGCTTGGCCCGTGCTTCGTTCAAAGCAGAGTTCGGACGCTGTAATTGATTTAGGGTCAGGGGCTGGTTTTCCAGGCATTGTGCTTGCATGCCTTGGCGCAACCCCGATGACCCTTGTGGACAGCGATCAGCGGAAGGCTGTGTTTCTCAGAGAAGCTGCTAGGCATGTAGAGGTTAATGTTCGTGTGATCCCCGAGCGGTTCGATAAAGCGCTGCGCCAGGACATGGTTGGCGCGTTCCAAGTTGTAACTGGAAGGGCTGTGGCCCCGTTGGCTCGCCTAGCACCATTTATTTACAGGGCCCTTTCTGCAGACGGTATTGCCTTATTGCACAAGGGAGCTCAGGTCGAAAAAGAATTGACCGAAGCCATGAAAAATTGGACAATGAACTATGAACTAATCCCAAGTATTACGTCTGAGGATGGAGTTCTACTCAAGATATGGTGTCTAAAGCCGAATGACGCAAACGAGCTCACAAACAATGGATGATGGATCGGTAAGGCCGCCTTGCCGCGTCATCGCGGTCGTTAATCAAAAAGGGGGCGTTGGTAAAACTACTACAGCAGTTAATCTTGCGGCAGCACTAGCAGCTTGTGGTCAGTCGACCCTAGTGATTGACCTGGACCCTCAAGGAAACGCCTCTACCGGTGTTGGAATACCAGCCAACCGGCGCAAAGTGGGCGTTTATGACGTTTTGATAGGCGAATGTAGCTTAGCCGAAGCAGCGGTTAAGACTGAGATGCCCATGTTTGATATTGTGCCGTCTACTATGGATTTGTCTGGCGCAGAGATTGAGTTGGTAGACATGCCTGGGCGGGAGCGACGGTTAGCTGATGCTTTGCTTGAGGCAAAAAAACAAACAAAAGCATTTGATTACGGATTTGTTTTGATCGACTGCCCGCCTTCTTTGGGGCTTTTGACTTTGAATGCACTGGTCGCTGCAGACGGTGCATTCGCGCCGTTACAGGCGGAGTTTCTGGCTCTAGAGGGCTTGAGCCATTTGAAGCGAACCATTGATTTAGTGGCAGAACGTTTGAACCCTCGCCTGAATCTGGAAGGTATCGTCATAACGATGATGGACCGTCGGATTAGATTGGCTGAAGCGGTTGCAGCTGATGTTCGGGCCCACTTTGGCGACATCGTTTATAAGGCAGAGATCCCAAGAAACGTTCGTGTCTCTGAAGCTCCATCTCACGGGAAGCCTGTATTGCTTTATGACCTAAACTGCGCTGGCAGCAGAGCGTACCTAAATCTGGCGCGTGAATTTTTGCAGCGTGAAGGGTTGTTGCCCGGTGGTTCAGCCAAGAAAGTAGCAGCATGAGTATTGTTGAGAGCAAATCGGCTCGGCCTAAGTTGGGGCGCGGCCTGGCGGCGTTGTTGGGTGAAGATAGCGCAGAACAGAGCACAGAAGCGGTTGGGACGGGAAGGTTAGCGCGCTTTCTTCCAATTTCGTCGCTTCAGCCCGGTGTTGGACAGCCGCGACGTCAGTTTGACGAAGACGCTTTAGATTCTCTTGCTCAATCCATTCGTGAGCGCGGGATGTTGCAGCCGATAATTGCTCGTAGGTTAAAAGAAGATGCATCGAGTTACGAAATTGTTGCTGGTGAGCGACGTTGGCGAGCCGCCCAAAGGGCAGGATTAGGCGAGGTTCCCGTAATCCTGAGGGATATGACAGATCGAGACGCTCTAGAAATCGCTTTGATTGAAAATATCCAAAGGGAAGACCTGAACCCAATTGAAGAGGCTGCTGGCTATCAAAACCTTGTAAATTCGTTTGGCTATACCCAAGAAGATTTGGCGAAAGCCGTTGGTAAGAGCCGCCCTCATGTAGCTAACATGATGAGGCTTCTTAACCTTCCACCAGCACTTCGCACTCATGTGTCGGAAGGCCGATTAAGCGCCGGTCATGCGAGAGCGTTACTCGTGGCTCAAGATCCAGAAAAACTTGCTCAAATAGTGGTTCAGCGTGGATTAAATGTGCGCCAGACTGAACGTTTGGTGCAAGAAGGGGGGATTAAAGCGCCTCCAAAGCCATCTACTAGAGACCCAAATATTATGTCTGCGGAGAAAGACCTGAGTGATGCCCTTGGTCTCAAAGCCGCCCTGCAACCAGTTGGCAAGAGGGGCGGGCGCCTTGTTTTGCATTATAAAGATTACGATCAATTAGAGTTTTTAATTTCTCGTTTAACTAAACGCAATCATTAAAAAAACTTACGATCTTACAAAATTAAAATAATAACATTTGTATCTGGAAGTAAAAGAATTATACAGAATAAATCTTAATTTTAACACTTTGCTGTTTATAAAAAAGACCATTAATAATTTATTGTTTTATC
>Ga0222714_10001142_pt1 | contig 30031 bp, 23 predicted proteins | sample C33_3DmetaG_FD_165048 | JGI IMG/M metagenome (GOLD analysis project Ga0222714, IMG submission 165048) | Estuarine water microbial communities from San Francisco Bay, California, United States - C33_3D | ecosystem: Environmental > Aquatic > Marine > Unclassified | place: USA: California... | reverse complement strand
TTGGTCACCCATTCGCGCGTCATTCGCCGTCCCGCGCCCGACGCTCGACGCGCATCGCTCGCGAACACATCGCGCGCGCGTGCAGACGAACTCGGTCGACGTCTCGGCGGCGCGTTCGCGCGCGCGCGGTGCGTCAGCGACGTGGAGGCGCGCGACGAAGGTGCGCGCGAGTGGGTTGTTACGTTAGCCATTCGCGCGAGGACGCGCGCTGTGGTGTCGTCGCGAGAGGCGTGAGGGGGACGCGTGCGGTGGGAGATGATGCAGACGCGCGGGCAGGTGGGGTGTGCGCGCGCGGCGGCGCGCGCGGTGGTGGATGTGCGTGGGAGACGCGCGAGGATGAGCGTCGCGCCGGGCGCGCGCGATCGACGAGGACGCGCGACGCGAACGGTGGTTGTCGTTCGAGCCGCGAGCGGTGGCGAACGAAAGTCATCCAAAGGGGCGCGTGAGGGTGTGAATAATGCTGTGGCGTTGACGCTGTTTTTGGCGTGGTGCGTGTATGCGAAAAAGGTGAAGGAGGCGACGGGGGACGCAAAGGATGTCCAAGCCAAAACGAAGACGAGCGGCGAGAGCGCGTCTCGCGTGGCGACGAAGCAGCGGTTCAAGCAGTGGCGAGCGACGCAGTTAGAATCGGTTTCGGTGAAGGTTCATGATGGCTCGTCGAAAAAGTCGACGGATGGCAAGAGGGAGGTGAAGAAGGTTGCGGCGAAGAAGATAGAGGCGACGCCGGCGAAAAAATCTGCGGAACCGCCAGTCAAGGCGAACAAGGTTGTCGACGCCAAAGCGATGAAAGGAGCGGATAAGGCGAAGAAAGTAGCGGCAGTAGCGGCGAAAAAAAAAGCGCCAGTGGTCGCCAAAAAGGCTGCGCCAGTGGTCGCCAAAAAGGCTGCGCGAGTGGCTGAGAAGAAGGCTGTAGCAACGCCAGCAAAGAAGACGGCGCCAGTGTCCGTGAAGAAAGCCGCGCCTGCGCCAGTGAAGAAGGCTGTGCCTGTACCAGTGAAGAAAGCCGCGCCAGTGGCCACAAAAAAGACCGCTCCAGCGCCAGTGAAGAAAAACGTGGCGCCAACGGCCAAAGCACAAGCACAGACGACTGGATGGAAACCCGTGCGAAACGAGGCTGCCGAAAGGCTTCGTGAAGTCACAGCTGCGCGCCGCGCGGAGCGTCGCGAGCGAATCCAACAGCAGACTCGTTTGAAGGCGGAACAAGCGCGTGCCGCTGAAGCCGAAGCGAGTCTTCGCGCTGAGCTTCGCGCCGCTCAAAACCGCGAGCGTCAAGCCGCATCAGATGCGAAGCGTGCGGAAGAGGTGGCGCTCAAGCAAGCCAGGGAAGCGGAATCGAGGGCTCTCGCAGAAGAACGTAGAGCTCTGGAGATGCGCTTAAAGCAGGAAAAGGAAGCTGAGCGACAACTCAATGAGGCGAGACAAGCTGCAGAGGCCAAGGAAGCGGCGGCTCTCAAGGCAAGAGACGCCGAGGTCAAGGCGGAGCAAGCACGCATTGATGCTCAAGCGCGGGCGGAGAAGGCAGCTTTAGAAAAACAGGCGAACGAGCGCGAGCTGTTGATGAAGCAGCGCGAAGAAAAGTTGGTTGAAGCGGCAAAGAAGGTGCGCGAGGAGGCGGCTCGTGAGGCACAGAAGCAAACGGCGGCGAAAGACGCGGAGATTGCGCAACGTGAGCGCGTACTTGAGGCGGCAGAAAGTGCTCGGGCGGCTGAAACGCGCGCCAAGGCGCGCGAAGAGTTTATTGCTAAAATTAAGTCCAAGGCGACGGGTGTCGTGGACAGCGTCAAGACAAACATGCCAAACATTCGTGGATTCTTGTACGATGACGCGCCGAGAGCGGCGCCGAAACGCGTGGCCAACAAATCTCAATCGAAGAGACAGCGCGCGGTTCAGTCGCAGTCGTGGTCCACGCCGAGACTCCCCGACCTGAACCTATCGTCTGGCGGTTACGCTACGCTCGGCTTTGCGTCGTCCCTCATCCTTGCCTCCGTCTTATCCGTCGGAGTCCGTGCGAGTCGACAGAAACGCGCACGTCGGCGTGCTGAGCGTGCCGCACGTCTTGAGGCTGATAAATTACGTCAAAAAGACCGTTGGGCATCCGCGATTGACACCGACACCGTCTCCCCGGAAGCCGCCGCTCAAGCAGAGCGCGACGCGGAACGCGACGCCGAGCGCGACGGCCCACAGTCCCCAGACGCCGGTCGCGAGGAATTACAAAAGGCTTACGATGAATTCTTAAAAGCCACCAAGGCTGATAAGAAAATGAATCCGTAATCGTCAAAAAAGCATAAAATATATAATGCCCACGCGATAGTCGTTGTAGTCGCACCTCGAACCATCTTGATTATTCCACATGCAACTCGCAAACTCTCGCGCGCCCCGCATTCGACGGCACGCGTCGGCATCAACGGCGTTGACGTACGCACGAAACGCGTCACGCACGAGACGTTCGCGCGCGCATTCGCTCGATTCACGATCGCACGCGAGAGATAGCGACGTGAGGTGAGCGCCCGCGACAGTCGCGACGTCACCACTCTCGATCGCGTGCGGATTACCGATGATTAAAGTAGACGGCGTATCAAAACTACAAAAATAAAGCGAACGTCGACGCGCGCGTCGCCCGCGCCCGAGCGCGCGGCGGCGTCTTGCGAGGCCCGTCGTCGCCTACGGCACGGTGCCGGGACACAAGTTATTTACAGTGCTCTTCAACGCCGAACACGCGTTGGCGGCGAAGCAAGACTTATCCATCGCCTTCACAGCAGCGCATGACGTCGGGACGGTGTCGATGGCCGTCGCGACGATCATCAGGATGGAGTCCGAGCACGAGCACGCCGCCGTCGCCACGTCGGCGCTCAACTTGACATCCGACGGCACTACTTTCTCAATCTTCGTCTCAGTCACCGCCAGCGGTTCCGGTGTTGGGTCTGACGACACGTCGTCCGATCCGAGCGCGCGTCGCGCGAGGCTTCTCGACCCGAGCGCCGCGACCGAGGCGATGAGCGCGACGACGAGGAGCAGCAACGCCCGGCGCCATGTACTGCTTTTGCTTTCGCGCGCTCGCGTCGTCGCGCCATCGCCCGAGCCCTCGATCGGCGCGGCGCCGTAGACCGTGTGTTTCGTCTGCGATTCGTGATTCATCGCACGCGCGTGCGGGCGACGCGTCGCGGTGTGCGATCGACGATTTGTGCGATCTGCGATCTGTGCGAACGCAACACCCAAGACGTAACACCCATCCCTGCGTGGCACACGCCGACGCGACGTGAACGTCGTCGACGCGAACGCGACTCGGACGCGATGCGAACGCGAGCAGTGATGACGTCGTCCGCCGCGGACGCCGCCTCGCCGTCTCGCGCGACGCCGCTCGCGCGAAGATTCAACCTCGGAACGGTGTTCGAGGACACGAAGCGCGCGTCACTTCTCACGTTCGTCGTCGTCTTCGTCGCCGTCTTCTGCGCCGCACCCGAGCGTTTGGTGCCGGCGCGATATCCGCCCGAGCTCGGCGGTGGGTGGGTGCCGAACAACGGCTATCTGCTCGCGCCCGCGCCGAGCGGAACGCAGGGGGCGGTGACGTTCATCGTGCACACGCAGTGCAAGTCGGACGAAGTGCGAACGAAATATGCGAATTACTGGCTCGATGGACAGAAAGAGATGTACATCGTGCGTCACAACTACAAAACGAAGCGCTTTTTCGAACCGGCTGACGCGATCAAGATGGATCGCGTGATTCTCCCCGGCGAAGAGCGAGCGTATCGCGTTACGACGGATCAGGTCGATTGGGAGTTTGGATTTGCGTATAAAAACTTGCTCACTGGAGAATGGCTGTATGAAATCGGAGAGCTTGGCGAAGCGCCGCTGCAACAAGGACAGTGCACGCAGCGTTACGGGAAGTATTTTAACCGCATCATGACGCGCGAAGAGCCGGGCGACATTGAATACATGTGGGGTTCGTGCGAAAAGACGTGCTCGGCAGTATCCGCCGACAGTGCTTACACGGTGTTGGACCCCACGGGTGAAATTCCTGCGTGTGACAATAACAATCCGTACAGTGGACTCACACTCGGTGAGGGCGACGACGCTCGACTTGTGCAGTTGAGATCAGGCATGATGGCGGAGGTTGCGTCAGTGTCAAAGCTCTCTGGACGCGCTTTGATCTCGCGAGACCCGTATTACTCCGGCGAATCTGAAAACATGGCACAGCACGTGATGAGCCTCGTCAATCCGTATCCATCGAATCCGTTGAAAATGCTGCTTTTGAGGGTGTCCAAGGACGAATCGAATGTGCTGAGATTATGCCGCGGTGCTGGCCGCGCCTGGAACACGATGCCGAACATTAACACCAATTGCGCGGGGATTGACTGCGCCGCTGCGCGCTACGATGGTCCCCTTCTTTACCGTGACAGTGATTCTTACGATTATGATGTTATTCGCGCGTCTCGAATCCTCTACACCATTGGCTTGAAAGGAGGCGGACGAGCCGAAGAATTTCAACAGGTTTACTCTGACGAGCAGTACCTTACGGCGGCAGGTAACACTCTCTTCGCCAAGGGCAGCTGGGGTGACGACCTTGACGCGCGGCGGTTGGTCATCACTTCCGGAGCCCCTTGTGGTAGCAACTTCTGGGGCAACAGGTGTGTCAGAATGCTCGCGTGTCATCGCAGACCCGGCGGCACTGCAAACGAAGTCTACTGGCTTGGTGGTTCTTTTAACGGGGCCACGGTCTACATCGTTCGAATGAAGGCATTCGTCCAAGACGGTGCTCTCAAACTCGCGGGCGTTGACGCCAGAATCGGGAGTCACACCTGTACCTGGAGTGCTAGCACCGTTCCAGGACAGTTCACGTTCGACGCGCTCGACACGTCTTGCTGTGACATGAACGCTCTTTGGGATGGAGCGAGCCCGACGACTCTCGCGACGTCCTTCGACCAAGCTGGCTTCGGAGTCGGCGCTGTCAAGTTTAACCTCGCCCCAGAGATGGTTCAGTCTCTCGCGTAAACGCCCGCCGGTGCTATTTTTCCCTTCGCGAGTCGACCAACGACACTCGCGCGTGAGTACCGACGGATACGTCTCATCTTTTTTTCCGTCCGTTAATATTTACAACACACACCGCACAACGCACACCGGATACGTCGCGCGCGCGGCCGCAATGCTGAGGCGTGTTATCGTCACAAAAAGCATAAAATATATAATGCCCACGCGATAGTCGTTGTAGTCGCACCTCGAACCATCTTGATTATTCCACATACAACTCGCAAACTCTCGCGCGCCCCGCATTCGACGGCACGCGTCGGCATCAACGGCGTTGACGTGCGCACGAAACGCGTCACGCACGAGACGTTCGCGCGCGCATTCGCTCGGTTCACGATCGCACGCGAGAGATAGCGACGTGAGCGCCCGCGACAGTCGCGACGTCACCACTCTCGATCGCGTGCGGATTAATCACGAAGCAATCGCCATGAAATCCTTTGCGGACACCGCGCGCGAATTCAGAACGTTTCATAATAACTCGTTCAACGTTGCGTTGCACTTGGTGACCACCCCGGCGTGTTTGTCGTGCGTGGTGGCCGGGATTCAGTTGCGTTTCGGCGATGCTTGGGTGAGGAATATTTTCTGGGCGTACGGTTTCGCGGTGACTTTATTGACGCCTGGGTATGGTTTGAAGCTCAGCACGACGCTAGTGTGGTGTGCAATCGTACGCGTTGCGCTTATTATGGCGACCGTGTGCGACATGAAGACCCTGGGGGTGATTTTTGCGAGCGCGTACGTCGGACAGGAGCTCGCGCACCTGGTGACGGGTGAGAAGACGTACCAAGCGTCGTACATGGATGCGTCGAATTGGCCATCGTTGCTCGTCGAACACACGTTTTACTTGCTTCCGTTGTGTTTGGATGCGGTGATGCACATGCGAGAAAGCTTCTTATCGTGGATTATTGCGCATAATTACGTCGTGCGGGCCAAGTTGACGAGCGCCAAGGAGAAGGCGTCGCTCAAGGTGATTGAAAACTTTGTCACCGATGAAGATCCAGATCGCACGTGCACCGCGCATTGGTGGCATGAGTTGCTGCCGCCAAAAGAGAAGAAAGCGTTTACCGATATCGTGCATGCGGCACCGATTCAGAAGATGTTCGCCGATCGATTTCGTCCAGACGCGTGGGCGGTGGATCCGATTTACGGCATGAATGAAATTTACGTCGCGTCGTCGCATCACAACAACAATTCAGATACGGTGTTTTACATGGAGCACTGCGATGGACCTTGGAGTGTGTATCCGTTCTGTTTCGTCTACCGCTGCATGCTCGCGGTAAATGAGAACGTGCAAGTTGAGACAAACTTTTGCCATGAAGGTACCGGCGGGTGCCTTTCAGACGGCGACATCGTCGGCTTTGATTATCATCGTGAGATCCACGTGATCGCCGATCGTCCGACACCGAACAAGGACAGACGTGTCACGATGAAGTTACATTACGTGGTGTATCCAAAGTGCTTCGGGCCATTCGGACGCTTTCTCGGAACGTTGGCGATGGTGTACAACACCGCGGCGAGACGCTTGTTCTTGAACACCATTCGCCCGACTGGCTTCTGGCGCTTCATGGCTTGGATGGTTTTAACCGTCACTAACGCCGTGTTTAATCTGGAAAAATACGCCGGTTTGAACAACGTCATGAGCGCCGTAGCGCTGTACGCAATTGGTCAATTTATTCATCCGTACTTTTTCATGGCTGTGACGTCGTTTACGCACTACAGCATGTACATCGCGACGTATCACTGTCGCGGTAACATCAACTTTGGGGTGTTCAAGCGCAACGTCATCTTTTGGAAGACGTTAGCTTTGTCACACTTAGGGTACAACTACTATATGAACTTTGAATTCGACCCAATTTCGTTAGCCATGTTGGTCGGAGGCTACGGTTTGAGCGCGGCGGCAGCCAACGCGTTGGGCATCGATCAAACGTATTTTGGTGTCGAGCTCGGCAAAGTTGAGCCCAATTTCGTGAGCTGCTTCCCGTACAACACCATTCCGCATCCCATGATTATTGGCAGTATGGTTGGTTTATTAGGATTTCACAAGATGGCTGGCTTCCGCGCCGCTCTGCCGTACTTGATTCCCGCGCACTGCGCGTTTTACATGGTTCACATGATTCAAGAGCAAGTGAACGACATCTACGCGAATGTCGCGGATGAAAAAACTAAGGTGGTGGTTACAAAGAAGGCTACGAGCACCCCGCGTAAGGCGGCGTCGGCGAAGAAGACGCCGAGCGCAAAGGCGTCACCGCGAACGCCGAAGAAGACGCCGAGCAAGTCGGCGTCGAGAACGCCCAAAAAGACGCCAAGCCGCACGCCGAGTCGCAGCAGAGCGCGACGTTAGTACAAAAGAATCTGATACTGCTTTAAACATTCGTTATACTTTTAGATTACAATCTGATATATATGATACAATACTCCCGATCTACTATCGATCTGACTACGCTACGCGCGTCCCGTGTGCGATTCAATTTCCAACTGTAACTGCGCCAATACAAATGGGAAGAGAAATAACGACGTCGAAAAGTCTTCAACGAGATTGCCAATTATTCTCCACTTTTTACGCACTTGATAGCGCACGCTGGTTAGTATGCTCGTGAAAAATAAGTACGAAATCCAAGCCAGCGTGTGCGTTCCACTGTTGAGAGGAACGAGCGCGAGGAGTAAAATCCACAAGTAGTACAGCGACGTGGCTAAGCAAGACACGTAAACCAACTGCGAGGGGCCGTATGTTTCTAGGCCCGCAATGTACAACGACGCGTAAGGATAGTACACGTTGCGTAGCAATAGTTTCAATCGTTCTTTCGTTGGCATGACTTTGGTCGTCGCCGCCTCGTCGGCGCTCGAAAAGTTTTCAAAAATGTCGACGATGGAAGTGCTGAAGCCCTTGCGCTTGGATAGGTACGTCTTGTCATCAATGGCCGCGTCGCACGCGCGAATCAATGCAATGCACATGTAGCACAACGCAAACGTGTACGGAAGCGCGGCGCAAATACTCACAGCCTGTAACGTGGACAATCCGGCGCTCGATGCGCTTAATAACGCTTGCGCCGCCGCGCCCTGGGTTATTGCCCACCAAATCTTTTGCAACACAGGCGGATTTTCGAGACCATTCGCGGCGATGATATCATCTACATATGCACCAGCGTCGGCGGATGTAACGAAGAACATGATGATTCCAATGAGTACGAGCACTTGTAAGAGCGGCGTGAGCGATCCGTACGGCTCGAGAATGTCGAGCACGCGGTCCGTCGATTTTCGGCACGACAGCGCATAGTACCCTAGACTTTTAAGCTTGAGCGCATTGACGCCAACGGGTTCGTTATCCAAGTATCCAAGCTCGCCGCAATTTACGACACCTTTCGACCAATCTGGTTGCACGTGTAGCGCCAACTCGGCGACGCGCTGCATCTTAATCCCGAGCGCGCCAAAGACGGTGAGCACGAAAAAACACAAAAGCATGGGCGCAAACAAACCAACTAAGATGACTTCCCTAATTGTTCGCCCGCGCGATATCTTAGCCACGAACATACCCACGAAAGGTGCCCAAGAAATCCACCACGCCCAGTAAAATACCGTCCACCCATCCATAAACCACGTCGGCGAGCTATCGTAGTACTCGACTGGGTCGCTAAAGGTTGTGTTCAATGTCGCGACAATATGTTGTGCAACGTTTCTGTCGCCCCACAGTTGCTCCCCAGCGTGTTGAAATTCATAATTCAACTGCGGGAATGCATCGTTGTCGAATCCAGCCAAAATGACGTACTGCACGTACACGCCGATGGTTTGCGTAAACGTATTCAACAGGTACCACGTGTTGTCGTGGAAGAACAAGATGAGAATCAGAAAGGACAGAATGCTGAAAGCGAAGAGCGCGCAACCTATTATACCTCGTCGCAAACCTAAAACCACCGCAGCGGTCGTCATAAAGGTGATACCCCACACGATGAGCGACTCCACCTCGGAGGATTCGCTCTCCACCGCGCCCGATATCCTATTCAACGCCGCGTTGATGCTTTTCGCGCCCAATCCGAGCGACGTGCACAACCCAAACGTCGTCGTGGCGATGGATAACGCGTCGATTAAATCGCCCGCCAAGCCATTGACGTAATCACCAATGATTGGATAGAATGCACTTCGCAGCGTCATCGGTCGTCCCAGTCGGTAGGACACGACGCCCAGCGTCAGCGCGACGAGCGTGTACGGCACCCAACCGTGTATACCCCAGTGAAAGAACGTCATGAACAACGCCATCGACGCGCGTTGGTCATCATTCATAAATGGCATCTTTGCGAGCATATTCGTCTTGTTATTCTCCAAGCCAGAATCGCCGCGATAATACGACATGGGCTCGCTCACGCCAAAGAAAAATATCCCCGTCCCGAGACTCGTGGTGAACATTAATATAAACCACACAATGTCTGAATAATCTGGCGTATCCTCGGGCTGCCCGAGCTTGATATTGGCGTACTTTTTCCTCAACAACACATACATAATCACAAGCACCCACGCATTTTGTGTGAGCGTGTACAACCACGTAAAATTGGTTGAAATCCAAAGCGTCGCCTTTGCGAACAGTCTCGCCGTCGAATCCTCCGCCGCGAGCACGGCAATCGTAAACGACCACAACGTCACCGTCGCCATTAACGACACCACCCAATTAAACCTCAAAACCTGTTTCAACATCGTCGTCGTCAGTATACATACGTCGAATAATCAATCAATCAATCAATCAATCAATCAATCAATCAATCAATCAATCAATCAATCAATCAATCAATCAATCAATCAATCAATCAATTCTCTTCAAAAGTAGTTGTAATTTCGCAACGACAATCATCACCACAAACACGCACCGGAAACGGCCCTACATCCAACGCCACCCATCGATTCTTACGTATAAACCTCGCCGCGTTCTCCTCATCCGTAAAATCATCCAACCGCGGCGTGGCGGCGACGACAGACGCCGCACCAGCGCCGCCACCGTAACCACCATCGCGCGCACCGCTCGCGCGCCCGCCCCGACGCCGCGCCGTCGCCGTCGCCGTCGCGCCGCTCACCATCGCCGGCGCCGCGTCATCGACGTCGTCATCGTCATCGTCATCGACGGCGGCGACATCGATCCGCGTCGACATCGATCCCACGCGTCTCACTCTGACGCATTCGCCGTCGTCACATTAATCAATCCATCAATCAATCCACCACCATCGATGCGCAGTCAGCGATCCCAACCAACAGCCAGCCTCACGACCGTCGCGCCGGGCGCCGTCGTCGATCGGCGACGCGACCGGCGACGGTCGCGCGCGGCGCGGTCGACGACGTCATCGACGACGACGCCATCGACGGCGGCGCCCGCGCGGGGGGCGACATACATTAGTACCCATAAGTTTCTCCATCACACCTCCACGCGTCGACGCAGAAAACAGCGCGGGCGTTAACAACGTCATCGACAGGGACACGGCGACGGCTGCTGTTCACGATTTCGTGATAATTTTTTGCTGCGGCACACCGCGACGCGACGACGACGAATACGACGACGACGCGTGGCGTCGTATTCGTGGTGCACGCATGCGCGCATCGACGGCGGCGACTGGATGAGCAGTCAATCAATCAATCCACGCCGCCAGCCTGAGCTGTAAATAAAGTGCACGAAAAGTGCTGATGATGATGATGACGACGACGACGCTGGGATGGTGGTTCGTGCTCGCGGTCGTCGCCGTCAGCGCGGGCGTTGGATGGCGCCGGGTTCGATGTCGTCTCGCCCGTCGCGGTGGGTCCGTGGCGGCGAGGATGGTGGTGGCGGCGTTCGAAGGCGTCGCGTCGCGGTCGCGGTCGAGCAAAGCGCCGAGCGGCGCGGGACAGACGCTCTCGTCGTCGCCGTCGTCGTCGCGCGATGGGCGCGATGGTGGTGGTGATGCGAGTACGAGTGGTCGTCGTCGGCATGGCCGGGCGTCGGTGGCGGTGGAAGGGCGGGCGTTGGGGGTGATTGGAGTCGTCGTACACGACGCCGGGCGGCGGTTGGACGCGGCGGCGGACGTCGTCGCGCGGGTCATCGTCGCGCGAGGATCGGCGAGACGCGTGGTGGTGTACGATAGAGATGGTGAGTTTGCGCGCGTGCGTGGGATGCGTGCGCTCGAGCGGGCGTTTGGGGCGATGGTGTTAAGGGCGAAGGATGAGGCGGGCGCGGCGCTTACGTACGCGTTGCGCGCGTGCGACGCGCAGCGCGGAGGACTCATTCGGCACGTGAGCGGCGTTGATCGCGTGGACGACGATGAAATGAGCAGTGGTGAGAAGGATGCATCTCTAGTAGGAGAAGGCGAACGTCGACGACGACGACACGTGGTGGTGGATGTAGTAGGCGGGCGAGACGCGTGCGCCGCGCTCGTGGACGCCGCGCGAAACGCCGACGTCATCGACGACAAAGACATAGTTGACGACGCCTCTGACGTCAAGTTTACGTACAGGCCCAAAGTCGAGCGTTTAGAGCGATGGATGCGCGAGCGAGGAAGTTTCATACCGCCCCCAGACGCCATCATCGTCTTTGGCGAGACGTTTCACCTCGACGGTTTCCCGCCGTGGCAGTTGCACGCCGCCGAGCTCTACCACGAGCGAGCGATTGAAACGTTCACCGAGCGCGACTTCGATAGCATCGTCGAACGTTTCGCACGCACCGCGCAACGGTTCGGGCGATAGACGCGTAAGATCATGTGATCATTCATCTAAAAACTGTTGATTTTTTGTGACATGTCTAAGAACTCGTCGCTCGACGAACGCATCCGTCGAGCGCTATACAATATTAAAACGACCCGCCTCAACGCGCGCGCCGCACTCACTTCTTCCCCGCCGGCTTCGGGTTAAACTTTGGATCAATTCGCTTAAACATCGGTGCGTGCTTGAGCATGTCTGGAACAATCACCATGCGAACTTTACTCCCGCGAATGTACACGTGCTCCATTCTACTCTCCTTACCGTCCCGTCCGACGTGCGTAATGTCCGTCATTTGACAATTCCAGTTATCCTCCGTCTCCACCAATTGCCCGCGGTACGTCTCCCCAGTCTTCAACTCAATCTGCATCGCGCAAAATCACACGCGTCCGTCAGTACGCGTCGAAAAACATCACGCGCGCGACGCGCAAAACGCTTCAAACCGACAACCAACCCTAAACCACATTCAATCGCCTTTCCGCGCGCACGTACCGTCACCACGTGTCCTTCAGACTCGTGCAACAACTTGACTGGAATCCCAACGCCTTTGCCGAGCCCTTTCGACATGTCGGGCGAGATCTAGTCGCGCGGCGTCGCCGTCTGTGCGCGTTTTCTGTGCGTGCTCGAACAATCCACCGATTCGTTCGACGATCGTCCGCCGTCGTCGTCCTCGATCGATCGCGTGCGCGCGCGTGAGAGCGTGGCAAACAAACGAACGCGTGTGTTCGTGCGAGAGATTCGCGCGCGAGGCCGATCGGCGTGCGTGGTCGAACGAAACGAACGACGATTGCGTGCCAACAAGTGACGGCTCCATTCGTCGGCGCACAACCTCACGTCGTCGCGCGTCGCGGCGTTCATTCGCCAGTCATGGGGCGAAATAAATCGGCGAAAAAGGACCGCGGGTACGTCACCGCCACGGAATGGCGCATCGACGGCGGTGGGGCGAAAGACCGTCCGATCGACGCGCCGTTTCGAAGGTTGCCTTTTCATTGCTGCGCAATCTCTTTCCTGCCGTTCGCGAGCGCGGTGTGCGCGCCGGATGGCACGGTGATGGATATTTCACACGCGGTGCCGTATGTTTTGAAGCACAAGAAGCATCCGGTGTTGGGCACGGCGCTGGAGTTGAAGGATTTGATTCAGTTGAAGTGGCACAAGAATAGCGACGGCGCGTACGAGTGCCCGGTGTTGAACAAAACGTTTACCGATAGCACGAGAATCTGCGCGATTAAGACGACGGGAAACGTGTATTGCATGGAGGCTATCGAGGAGTTGTGCATCAAGGCGAAGAACTGGAAGGATTTATTGACGGATGAGAGTTTTAAGAGGAGCGACATCGTGACGTTGCAAGACCCGCTGAAATTGGAGTCGAGAACGTTGGATACGTTTGATCACGTGAAACGCGGCGTGGAGGTTAGAAATTTAGTACGAAAGGATGATGATGAGGATGGGAATATTAATAAATCGCACGTGAGCGAAGACATGCGACGGGTGTTGGATTCTCTCGGTAGTGAGGCGGCGGCGGAAATCGGCGCGCGAGGCGGCAGCAGCGCGCAAGCGGCGGCGCAAGCGGCGTTAGAAGCAGCGAAAGCGAAAGATACCGCCACGAAAAGGGCGCAAGGGATTGAAGTCAAAGATCCGACAGATAACAGTCACTTGCTTCGAGCGCCTGCGTACGTGGCGCCTGCGGATATGGTGAAATTCAAACCTGGTTCGCACACGTGGAACACTTCGGAAGAGAGCGACAAATTAGACACGCGCACCGAAAAAGAAAAGGCAAAACGCCACGCAGAGATGGCGAAATATTTAGTGCCATTGAAAACCAAGGTGAATGAAATGCGTACCACTGGGCACAGCGCCATGGGATTCACGTCCACGTACATGGATGCGCACACGAAGAATCATCGCGCCGAAGAAGTCGTGTGGACAAATCCAAAGAAGAAGGCGTACGTGCGCCTGCACACAAACATGGGAGATTTGAACATAGAATTACACTGCGAATCCGCACCACGCACGTGTGAAAACTTCATCACGCTCGCCGAGAAGGGTTACTACGATGGCGTGAAGTTCCATCGCTCAATCAAGAACTTTATGCTGCAAGGCGGCGATCCCACGGGCACCGGGCGCGGCGGGCACTGCATTTGGGGCGAGAAGTTCAACGACGAATTCCAAGGCAACCATCACAGACACGTCGACCGCGGGGTGTTGAGCATGGCAAATAGCGGGAAGAATACAAACGGCTCGCAGTTTTTCATCACGTATAAACCGACGCCGCACTTGGACAACAAACACACGGTGTTTGGCCGCGTCGTCGGCGGCATGGAGACGTTGCAGAGAATCGAAGACGTCCCCACGGATGCCATGGATCGCCCGACGCAAACAGTCAAGATTACCTCGTGTACGGTGTTTGCGAATCCATACACCGAACTCCGCTTGGCTGAAGAGCAAGCCGAGCGCGAGGCTGAGGAAGCCAAAGCCAAAGCTGAAGCCATGAAGAATGGCGGCGCGCACACTGGGAAATTCTGGAGCGACCCTGCGACGGCGCTCGCGCAAGCCAGTCAACGCGCCGCGCCCGTGTCGAGCACGGCTACGGGTGTTGGTAAATATGTCGCCGCGACGCCCGTGAAGTCCAGCGCACCACCAGCGAAAAAGCCCAAGCAAAGCGGCGGCTTTTCTAATTTCGACTCTTGGTGACCAAACCAGTTGTAAAACACTAGCAGCACTCAATCAATACCCGTCATCGCTCCAACGCACCGCGTACGATTGTGACGCTAAGTGTTCCTCTATCATCGCCGCCGTGCGTTCGTTACATCCCGGCGTGCGCCCGAACGTTTTGGAGTATCCGTACACGTACACCTCTCTCCGCTCGTCGTCGCGCTCGATACGTCCGCCGCCTATGACGCGACCGACGACGGATTTCACGCCGAACTCGCGGTCGAGATCGCGCATGAGTTTCCCATAATTGTCAGCGTGGTACGCACACCCCGCGTACGCGCGAACGACGAGTTTGGCGCCGCCTTTGTGCGGGTCAGACAGTTGCACCAACACGTACTTGTGCCTTCCGCTCGCAACGTCGATGGCTGGCACGTCGACTAGTATCGACCCTTCCGCGGGTGCGTGCGCGGTGATGTACTCCACCGACGTCGCTTCGCGCACGAGCGCGAGCGCGGCGGCGTTGAGCGCCTCACCGGTGAGGTCACAGAATTTTGGAACGTCTTCGGCGTTCATGTCGCGCGCGCGAAAGTGAGGCGATGATATTAAAAGTCTTACAGCGAGGCGCGGCGGGGTGTCATCGGTTGAGGCGGTATAATATTTACGCCCCCCAGTCCATGTCACACGAGTCTTCGCAATCCTCGGCGCGCCAGCCCTGGCGAGAGACGGGAAACACTGCGCGATACTTTACCGCCGCGCGCGGCTCCGCCATCATCGACGCCACGGCGTCTCTCCATTCCAAGTAATGCGCGGTCTCCTTGTGCGCATTCGCCGCCGCAGTCGTCGCATACACCTCCACCAATACAAATTTCGTTTCATCATCCACGTTCTGGAACACGTCAAAACGCAAATTATCCTCTTCAAGCATTGAATTTGACGCGTTCTTTACGCACGCCGCTCGAAACGCCTCGACATCCTTCGCCTCGACTCGACAGTACACGTGTACAACCGACCCATCTCCCATCTCGTCTTCATCCTCTAAACTCGCCTGTGTGGCGTTCGAATACGTCCAATCTTCATCGCTCGGGTGCACGGGTGCGTAATTCTCCACAGAAATAATCAAATTTGTCTCCGCTTTCATCGCTTGCCACGCCTTGGAGTGCGCCGTCGTCTTATGATTGGCATTCGAATCCGCATCCGCGTACGTCTCCACGAACGTCCACGACCCGTCGTCGGTCGCATCGCGTAAAATATCAAACCGCACGTTACCAACCTCCCCGATCGACGCCTGCGCGTTCGCCAGCGTCGCGCGTTTAAACGATTCATGTTTATCGATCGCTGACTCATCAACCTTGACGCGCACGAACGTGTGCTTGGACGCGGCGCAGCGCACGGCGAGGGCGCGACCGCGACCGCGCGCGGAAGAGGACGCCGCGGACGACGACGACGTCGCGAGACGAGGCGCGATTGCGTTCACGGCGAGCGACATGATTCGATGCGACGAGGCGCCAACTGGCGTCACTGTGTGGTGCGCGAATCCGATGACGACACCACCGACGTCGTCGCACGCGGGCGCGCACGCGGCGAGCACCGCCGCGGGGTCGTTCTTTGCCGATGTGTACGACACCGCGACGTCCATGGTGTCGCAGGAAACGCTGTCGTCGTTTGCGCAGGATGTTCGAGGAGGATTAGAGACTGGCTTGGAAGCTGCGCGCGGGATCACGGCGCGCGCGAGTGCGTTCGCTGAGCGCAGTGGGGTGACGAGTGAGGCGCTTGATGCTTTATTGCGTCGACAGCGCGCGGAAGAGGTGCGTGATCGTGCGTCGTGCGGCGACTTGAAACGATTGTTTTGCGATGATTTGGTGTTGCGAGTTTGGAACGCGTAGGCGCGCGAGAGAGCGTTACGTACTGACGATGACGTGTGCGTTCGTGTGCGCGACGAAAATGTGAACAGAAGGATACTCGTGTAGATTCGGGCGTCGGGGCGTACGTGTATGAGGTGGAGAAGGCGATGGAGGGTTGGGACGTGCGTCACGCGCACGTGGAGAGTCGAGCGCAGTTGGCGTTGCGTTCGAGCGCGGAACTCGACGCAACGATCGCCAAACACGAAGGTCAGTGGACGGCGTTGGAACGAGAGTTGTCCGAAGTGTCTGGGATGACCAGCAAGGTTTGGGAGTACAGTGAATCGCTGAACAAGACGATTGCTATGATGGGCGAAGTTGAAGAAATGTTACTCGAAGCCGAAATTGGCGCGCAGCTGGACGCGTTATATAGACGACGCGATGACGCCGAACGCGCCGAGCTCGAAGCTGAGGCTAGATTCCAAGACGAACTTGCGCATGTTCGACAGCTTCAAGATTTGCTCGCGAGTGACGCCATGTCAAATCAAGTGAGCTCGCGTACGACGGAGGAAATCGCCGCCGAGCAAGAGTTGAAACGAAAGCTCGCGAGCTTAGCCAAGAAGAAATCGCGCGAGTCCGCATCGGCATCGATGGAAGAACAAACACTAGCTGGGATTGCGTCGACGCTGGATGTGTCGGCGAATATGGCGTCTGGCGTATCGCCAAACGACTTGGATGACTTTTTCACTCAAGACGAAGATGAAGACGAAGAAGGCCGCGAGTCTAGCGGCAAGGCGTACACACTCTATGGTTTACGCGCGCGGGCTGATCAGAGTAAGGGTGCTATATTGAACGAACCGCAAGATAAAAAGCCTATCCGTGGGGTTGATGAAGAAATGGCGGAGCGCATCGCGCAAGCCAGAAAGGAGGCGCTTGGCATTCGTGACGAAGACATGGCAGGGGTGAATTTACGTCCACCGCCACCGAGCGGTGGTGCCGGATCATCACCATTAGACGAAGCACAGTCGCCTCGTAGAATAGTCATCGAGGCGAAAAGCGTCACCGGACAAGTCACTGACAGAGCCTCAAAGCTTGTGGGTGATTTGAGGTCGTTTTCATTCTCCGCCGCCGCCGAAGCGGCAGCTGCGGCAGCCGCGAGCGCGGTTTCCGACGTCACCACGAGATTACGCAAGCAAGGGAGCGCGGAAGAGCCCGTGCGCGTTGAGCGTGAGGGCGTTGATACGGCTAAGCAATCGTTCTACAAGAAGAAGGATGCGGGTACGTCAACGTAGAGAATGCGGCGCGCGATTAGCAGTCCAGATTACAAATATGTAACATCAATGATTTTAAGCAGTTGTGGCGGATTGCAAAGCCGCTTCTTCCTCTTCGGTGAGTTTTGGCGGTCGCTCTCCTGCGCTCACGGGCCATTCATCGTCCCGCAAGTGGCGATTGAGCGCATTTCGAAGTCTCTCCTCTTTCGCGCCACTATGAAAGTGAACTTTTTGCGAGTCGCGGAACAAATAAAATGATGGCGTAGATTTCACCCCAAGCTCGTCACGTGCGAGCACCGTGGTTGAACCATTTTCGTTTCCGTACACAGTAATAAAGCGCACGGTGGGAAACTCTTCGGCTATTTGGTTGAATTTTTTTGTAAACGCCTTGCACGGACGACAAAACGTAAAACCGACTTCGAGACAAATCAACCTATCACCCTCCGTCTCCATGACTTCATGCCACTCCTCTTGTGAAACAATGTGTGTCACTGTATCAACATCCACGTTCTTCTTCCACCAACTACGCCACTCTTCAAACGAAACGACACCATTGTTATCCGAATCGAGTTCGTTCATCAATCCTTGCACGTCGAGCGCTTTCACTCCGAGCGCCTTGGTCGCCGCCGCGAGCTCGTTAATCTCCAGTAATCCATCCCCAGATGTGTCGAATTTATTGAATACTTTTTGCAGTTGCTCATCAGTCAACGATTGTGGGCTCACGCCCGATTGTTTACCAATAGCGTTGCGCACTTGAAGCAACGTCGCTTTAACGTCGAGCAGCTGCACGCCGAGCGCCGCCGCGCCCTTGACGCCCGCAACAAATCCCAACGTTCCCTGCACCACGCTCGTCTTGCACGTCAAACGAGGCAATATCTTATCCGCCGCCTGCCCAGCTTTACCTCCCAGTACGATCGCATTCGGCGTATATTTCGCCTCGAGCTCCAAAATGTACTTGTCCACGCGCGCCGCGTACGCCGCCCACGCCTCCTCGGTATCGCTCGCCGTGCCCACCTCTGGAAACGGTGCCAATCGTTCCCCATCTGACCAAGAATCCACAACCTTTTCCCCGGCAAAATTCTTCACAATCACCCCGTCATCGTACAAACTCGTGCTAAATCTCCCACCGACCATGCAAAACATCACCAACCCGTTCGCGACGTCCACGCCTCCTCCAAACTTCAATTCCGCAAACCCACACGCCTCGGCGCCGCTCATCACCGCCACGTCCAGCCCCGTGGCGGCGTGTACCTTACGTTCAACCTCGTCTCGGCTCATCGCGCCCGCTTTCGCGATCTCGCCCTCGACGCGCGTAATCATCCCGGATAAGCTCACCCCGACGCGACCGCGCCACTCCAAACTCTCGCATAAACTCTTCACCGCCGTCGCCACATCGTCCGCCGTGGCGTTCGCTTGCAACTTGGTCGACGCGCCAGCCTTGACGAACGCGCCCGTTCGCGAATCCACGGGCGCGGCGCGAATATCCGCCGCATTCGCGGTGATGTACACGCCTAAAATCTCGTGGCTCGGCGGCTTCGGACCGTCCAGCGTCGGCGGCACTGCGCCCGCCGCGCGTCGCGCGTGCGATGGCGCGCGCCGGCATCGCGCGCGCGCGCCCGCGGTGCGCGCGGATGGCGGCGCCGCGCGCGATGGTGTCGTCGTCGGCATCATGACGTGATGCGAGCGTCAAAGTGACGATTTACTTTACATTCGCGCGCGACGACGACGACGACGACGACGACGATGTCGTCACCGACGATGACGCGCGCGACAGCGACGACGCCATCGCGAGCGGTGACGTCGACGTCGACGCGACGCGCGAGAGACGTGCGGCGCACCGCGCGCCGCGGTGGTCGCGATGTTGAGCGTTATCGATCGCGTACGCTGACGCGCGAAACGCGGTGTGGACGCGCGCATGGTGACGTCGCGCGCGCGATGAACGACTCGAGCGCGAGTTATGATGATGATGATGCCATCGCCGGTCCAGGGCCGGGGTCGATGGATGCGCAGCCGCGCGTACGGTGGAAGAATCGAGCTGAAATTCAAGTCTTCTTGAATGAGCTCTCGGCGTCGTTTCCCGACGAGCTGGATGAGATGCGACAAAAGGTTCGGGATGATGTTCGACGAGCGTCACAGTGTGCTGTACAGCTCATCGCTGCGCAAGCGTGTTTCGTAGGGGCGATGTGTTTGAGTTCGCAGTCGTTGAATTACTTTAGCGCGCCGCAGTTTACGCTCGCGAGGGGCGCGATGTCGCTGCCGTTTATTTACTTACTCGCGCGCACGAGTGGCGACACCATGCGTGAGTTGAGAAACGTGAAGAAACGTAACGCATTGTTCACGTCGTGGGTGGTGATTTTACTCGGCGCGTGCGTGTGCTTGGCACAGATTTGTTTGGCGTACGGGTTGAAGAGTGTGTCGCTCGGCAACGCCGTGGTGTTGGGACAGCTCGTGCCCGTGTATTCGTGTACAATTGCAGTATTTCAGGGTATAGAAAAGCCTAGCGTTGGAAAATTTGCGGCTATTGCGGTGAGCGTGCTCGGGGCGATTTTATTGCTCGACCCGGCGCGCATGTGGTTGAGCCAAGGGAATATCTTGCTCTTGTTACGGAGCGCGATTTTCGCGGCCTATCTCGCATTTCAGCAGCCCATTTTGCGCGAATATAACCCAATCACCGTGGCCGTGGTGTCGCAAACAATCGGTGCATTGATGAGCATTGCGATTGCTATTCCGCACGTGTTGAGTGATCATCTCACAGCGCACGCATCGATTTCGCTCGTCACCGCCGGAGGCGCGTGGGTTGCCGTCGCCGGCGTCGGCATTTTAGCCTCAGCAGCGTATACGCTCACGACACGTGCGGAGACGTTCACTACGCCCGTTGTCACGGCGTGTTATGGATCATTACAGCCTATTTTTGCTGGTGTGGTCATGTCTGCTGGTTTAGGAGGCGCTGTGCTCGCACGAGACGCCATCGCGGCGTCGCTCATTTTAGCTGGGAGCATCTTCGCCGCGGCAAAATCCACGCTCGAGCGAAGCGAAATGCGCGTGCTCGAGCGCACGGCGAAGGGAGCCTGGAACACGTTGAGTGGAGATCCAACGATTGCGATACCTCGCGTGCAAGAAGGCTCGAGTTACCCCTCACCGATCGACATGACACTCGATTTAGAAGATTCAACGTTTGACGCGTCGCAAACCGTAGACGACGTCGATGGCGCCCCTGAACAGGGTACGATGATCATTAAAAGCGGTAAAGGCAGCTCCCGCGCACGCGGTACGCGAAGTGGAACGGTGAAATTAAAGCGCAAGAGTCGCCGCACGCGACTTGATCGAGCGACGGCGCTGTGGACCATAGCTTGGGCTTTTGTTTTGTCCATCGCGTCGCTCGCCGGCGCCGGTTTCATCGGTTGGAGTATCATCTACCTGTACTGGCGATTCTTGTGTTAGCTTGTGAGTTGTTATTATTAGAAGTAGTCTATGTTTCCTAAAACTTTCTCGCGTGAAAGTCGGCTTCGTCTAAGAAGTCGGCAATGACGGTTGACCCACCAAACTTTCGACCATTCAGCGCGGTTCTCGCCGCCATGGCGCCGTCGACGGATGCGTACTGTACAAACACCTTGCCCATTCCAGGCACATCCGAGCCATCTTTGCTAGGTCGAGGGATTACTACCGCTACGATTTTTCCGTATTTACCGCACTCTTCTTGCATGTCCTCCATGATATTTTCATATTCTTCATCGTCAGCCAACTCTTCGGCGGTGACGCCCATTTGGTCAAAAGAAACCACCATCGACGGCGGGTTCGCGGACGGCGGTGCGATAGCTGGCGGCGGCGGTGGAACATTCATCATCGGACCGGGCGCGCTCTTATCCTCGGCGCGGCGTACGGTGAGTGTTTTATCGCCCATTTGCATACCATTCAAGCCTTGACACGCGATATCCGTCACGGAAACGTCTTGGTAGACGACAAAACCGTACCCTTTACTGTTCCCATTCTCCTTGTCGCGCACTAAATCGAATTTAGCAATCGGGCCGAACGCTTCAAGTAACTCGCGCACTTGCGCTTCGTCCAAAAAATACGGTAATCCGCCGATGAAGATGCGATCTTCGTGTTCCTGTAAAATGTTCGCCGACGTCGTTGTGCCGAGCGCGTTTTGATCCAATCCAATAGCCGCTAAATCCAAGTTGGGATTTGGCGTCGACGGCCCTAAACCAATCGCTAATTGTGAGTTGTAATCATTCGGTCGCCGAATTCTCACTTGCGCGCCATCGATTATGACACCATCCAACGCCAACGCGTTTGACGCCTCCTCTACGCTTCGAAATTCCACAAAGGAAAACTTCTTTTCTTGATTGATGTACACATTCACCACCGGCGCACCCTCTTCAGCGTTGGTGCCATTAATCGCAATCAACGCATTGTTAAAGAACGTCGCGAGTTGCGCCTCGTTGGTCTGTAAAGGCACGCCTCCGACGTAAATTCTGCGGGCGTGGCGCGTCGCTTGCATCGTCATCGGAATGGCGACGCCCGGAACCGCGCCATACCCCATACCCGGCGGCGGTGCGAACGCTCCGGCGGGTGGTAAATTGTTCGGGTCGACTATACGCGCACGAGACACAAGTCATCATCGTCAGTAACCGCGTTCACGTTCGCTTTGCTCTCGAGGATCCTACGCGCGAATCACGGGACACGCAAACTACCATCGCGCATCACGCACCTCCTTCCGGTAACACATCGAACAACGTTGCACGCTTCCTGGGCTTCCTCTCCCACGCTCCAGGGCTCATGGATCGCTCGCGTTCGCTTCGAAATGCCTTTCGAGGTCCACCGCGATCGCCGCCGCGACCGCCGCCGCGGTAGCCTCCATGGCCGCGTCGCGGCGGTGAACGCGAGTCGCGGCGGCGCGAATCGCGACGGTCGCCGCCGTAATCGCGACGGTCGTCGTCGTAGCGCTCGCGGCGGTCGCCGCCGTAGTCGCGACGGTCGTCGTGGCGCCCGTACATGTGGGCGACGCTGCGGTGTGTGAGGACGCGAGGCCTCGAGCGCGCGCGAATGTAGTAGTGCTTTGGCAACGATGATAAATATGATTGTACAAGAAGATGCAAGCGCTAGAAAGAAGTGATATCAAAGCCCGAGATCTTTGACCGATGTGCGATTGGTTTGAATGAGGGAAAGATTTTTGTAGTAGCCGCGCGGCGAGCGTTCAGAGCTCGGCGCAAAGTTTGCGATGAGCGAACGGAGTTCCATCTCATCCAACACGTCTTCGGTGTATGCTGGATACGCCGAACGGAAGGCTTTTGATATTTCAGTTTGATGCACGCGTCCACCGGCGCTGCGAGAAAGTCGAGTGCTGGCAAATATGCAAAAATCGTCGTATTGCGCTTCCAATTTGCTCAACGTCGCGGCGTCGATACGCTTGGGGCGACCGAGTTCGCTCACGCCTGCGATGGTTAAAAACCCCACACCGGCACTAATGCCCCACGTGCTGTCACCGCCAAACGCGCTTTCACCCAAGACAGCGATGGCGACGCCGCAGACGGCAAACCAAGTCACGACGGCGACTTGCGCGCCGACGCTCGCATCCTCCATCTTGTTAATGCCAGTCGCCTTCTTCAGCACCCAATCCGACGGTCGCTCGCTATCGGTGCGGCCTAAAAATAACAACAATACCGACACCGGCGACGCGAAATACAACGCCACAGCCCACAAAGCGCCACCCGCTACGGTGCTCAAGTTGAACGCGCTCTCCTCGCCAGTAAAATCAAAATCCCCGCCACCATCGGCGTAGCTCTCAATCGAGCCCACGCCGTATAAAAACCCATCGCTCGCATTTTCATACACCACCGCCACGATTGACGTCATGACGAGCGCGATCGAGCCCACGATGAGCCACGTCTGCGCGTTTTCTCTATTCTTCACCTTTTCGCTTCGCGTAATCAATCGCGGGTCCCTTCCGTCGTCGTCCCGCCCGGCGCGCGCGTGAACGACGCGCCGCGTGCGACCGACGCGCGACCGCGCCGCGCGCGCGCGAACCGCGCGCGATGCGCCGCCGACGCCACCGGTGGGCGGCGACAACGCCAGCGTCTGTGCTAAAGACGTCGACGTCGACGTCGAGGCGCGAGCGACCAACGCGCGCGCGAGCGACCGCCGCACCGGCGCCGACCGCGCCAGCGTCTGCGGCAGCATCATCGACGTCGTCGTCATCGTCGTCGTCGTCGTCATGCGTGCCGTCGACGACCGCGGCGCGCGACGTCGAGTGCCGTCACTGTGCGCCGCGACGTTGCACATCAATCATCCATGCGCGCGACTCGCGCGCTGGCGCGCCTGGCGTTCCCGCCGCGCATCACCCCCGAAGGCGTGCGAATATCATCCATGAATCCAGTCGACGCCGCCGAGGCGGTGGCGCGCATCCTCGCCGCGCGCGCGAGCGCCGAAACGACGGCTTCGAAATCATCAGCATCGACGCTCGTGCAATCGTGGATGACGTCGCGAACGCGCGCGGTGCGCGCCATCACGCACCCGCGCGTGCCCGAAGACGTGGCCAAGAGAGTGTTCAAGCCTCTGAGTGCGCTGGAGTGCGACGTGGTCGAGCTTGGAGGCGCGTTGCCGTAGGAATTAGATGATTGAATGTTGTAACAGTATGCCAAACGTCTAGACGTCAGAACACGCTGTCCGCGCGGCGCCAGCGCGCGACGTCGGTGCGCCGCGCGCGATGTCGGCGCGCGCGCGGTTCGGGTATCGATTCGCCCTGCTCGGTGGCGTCGCGTTCGGGTACGATCTGGCACTCGTCGGGGGGTTATTGCCCACGCTCGCGACGACGCTGGCCTTGGATGGCGTTGAAAAAGGCGTCGTCGTGAGCGCCGCGAAGGGCGGTGCGGTGATTGGCGCGTTCGTGGGCGCGGCAGCGATGCGATGTTTTGGGCGAGTGCGAAGTGCGGCGTTTTTGAGCGCGTTGACGCTGCCGGTGGGGTCGTTGCTGTGCGCGTTGAGCGCGGATGCGTCGCGAGTCGGGCTGGCGTTTGGGCGCGCCGTGGTCGGCGTCGGCGTCGGCGCGCTCGCCGTGATCGTTCCTGCGTATTGCGGTGAGATTGCGGATGACCTCGATCGAGGTCGCGTCGTGGCGTGCTACGAGTTATCGGTGTGTATGGGGATGATTTTAGCCAACGTGAGTACTTGGTTTGAACCGAGCGAGACGTATAAGCTCGTTCTTGGTTCGCCGCTTGTGATTGGCTTTTGGTGCGTCGTGGGATTCATGACGTGTCCGGAAAGTCCAAGATGGTGCGTGCGCGCGGGATTGAGCGAGCGCGCGAAGGAAAGTTTACGCGCGCTCGAGGAGCCGGGCAGTAACATCGAGACGCTCGTCTCGACTCTTGAAACCGAAGAGCAGCGCGCGACATCCTCGGGCGAACGAGATGTGAGTCTCTGGCAAGCTCTCGTAGACGCCACGCGCGGTGGATGGCGAGAAGCGATGGATGGTGAGGAGAGACGTGCCGTGAATTTAATTCTTTGTCTGGCGTGGTTCAACCAAATGTCGGCGTCGACGTCGATTATCAACTACTCTTCACGGATTCTAAATGAAATTTCCACGACGACGACGACGACAAATTCGTCTGGCATCGCCATGGAGAACATTTATTCCGGTTTGATCGTGGCGTTCAAGACGCTAGGGGTGTTGATATCAATTCACCTTGTCGATTCATTTGGACGTCGGCCGCTGCTCTTGTATGGGAATGCGTTTTCGGCGTTCGGATTGTCCATCGCTGGTTTAGGCTTTGGTATGGCGAGCATTCCATTAACTCTTATTGGTTTGTGCACTTTCATATTTGCATTTTCATGTAGCTCAGCGAGCGTGTTTTGGGTCCTCGTGAGCGAATTCTTTTCCATGAGGGTGAAATCCGCCGCGGCGGCGCTCGTCACCGCCACGCTCTTCTTCGCCGGATTCATCTCGGACTTGATATTTGCGCCGATGTTGAACGCTTTTCACGCCGGTACATTTGCGTTCAACGCCCTGTGGTGCGTGGCGGCGACTGTTTTCGTGTACTTTTATATTCCCGAGACGCGTAGAAAGACATTTCGAGACATTCAACGCGTCTTGAGAAACGGCGATGTTGATGACGAAGATTTCGCCCCAGTCTATCAATCCGTCAACGGCAGTCACGGTATCGAGTTTGCAAACATTCGCACGCACACCATCACCGATGCAGATGCCGCCCCAGCGCAGTCGCGTCGCGTGTAGCGCACGTTTATTAACGAATAGCTACCGGTAGCCACCGCCGCGAGTTGTATGATAACGTTGTATGTATATTACAGAACAGAGAATAGGCGTCAACCACCTATGGTACATTTACTACGCCATATCCGGCCCGCCAATCGACGCCGTGCGAATAATCTGCAACAACGAGCTCCCGATGACGACAAAGATGAAAAATCCTAGCATCACCGGCCCTACGGCGAACCCATTCTTCTTCCCCAAAGACGCAGAGATATCCACCGCACCGCGCTTGTGAATGTTCCCGTGGAACTTACGCGACTTGGCCGCCATCATTCGTGCGCTCGCCTGTGTGTGCGAACGAAACCGTGCGTGCGCGCGTTAGAAACCTCAAAATACTTCAGCACCTGCGCGATCGATCGGGATCCATCATCGAGCCCGGCGCCGCGCGTGTCGACACCGACGACGCGCGCATCGACGCGCATAACGAACGTACCATTGTGTGCTTTACGTGTGCTGTGCGTGAGACGGCGTGAGTGAGGCGACGACGGCGTGCGGTGCGTCGAAGAATACCGCGGCCACGCCATTCGAGGGTGTTGACAAGGCACATTTTCCAGTCGCGGAACCGTTGTCGAAATGTCTTAATGATGCGTAAACATACATGATTTTACAACCGCGAACGGTGCCGTACTGAGAGACTAAGTTATAAGTGCGCGATGACGTAGTACGTGCGCGCGGGCTGGGGTCTCGAGCGCGCGGGGATGCGCGAGCGGGCGGCGCGTCGCCCGACCATCGGCCGAACGAACAGTTTGGGTCGCCGAGTTGAGCGGCGGTTTGCGTTCGCCATGGGCGAAAGTACGATTCCGGCGCATCGCACCATGATTTCCACTGTGCCTTTGCTGGTGTTGGTTCGAGTTTGAACGCGCGGCGGAATTTCGTACGCCAAGGGGCGGATTTCGCGCGTCGGACGCTCGCTCGATTGACGACGGACGCGATGAGCGTCGAGCCGCCTGGCGTGGAGACTTTGGCCGCTGTGGCGATCACTGCGCGGCACACGCGCGGCGCGAGATAATACAATAACCCTTCGAACACCCAAATCACGTGAGCATCACGTGATTTGAACCCGACGCGCTCGAGTTTTGCCAACCAGTCGTCTCGTTCGATATCCGCGTAAGCCTCCGCTCGCCCGCGACACAGCGAAAGCGGTGGATCACCCATCTTTTCGCGCTTTTCCCGCAATACGCTCTCGACATCCACTTCAAACACGGTCGTTAGCGCTTTACACGCATCGTTCGGCGCGCGAAGACGCCACGCGCGCGTGTCGAAACCCGCGCCCAAGAAGACGACGTGCTTTTCGCGCGCCGGCTCCGCCTCGTGCGCTCGCCTCAACGCCTCCACCACGGCATCATCGAAGAATTTCGTGCGTATGGCGATCCGGCCTTTATCCCCTCTCCCCCTACCACCGCTCGCGATCGACGACGACGACGCACCGGACGCCACCGCCGCCGTCCCAGTCGCACCCACACCAATGCGACCGCTCAACGCCTCCGCCCATGGGTCGATAAACAGCGCCTCCTCGCCGCGCGCGGATTCAATCGCGCGCAACGCCGCGATAGAATTCGCCGATTTCACCACCTCGGTCGCCACGGTGGGCGCCATGCGCCGCGCGACGCGACGCCGCGCCTCCAAATGTCGCGCGAGACAAGGCCAAAAAGCAACGCTCCGAGGCTGATGACGTCACGCGTTCGCATCACACTGCGACGCGTTTTCACGGACGCCGCGCGACGACGAGGACCGAGACGACGATGGAGGGCGCGGCGAGGACGATGACGATGACGATGGTGCGCTCGAGCGCGGTGGCGCGCGGCGATGGCGGCGCGCGGAGGCGGTGTGCGCGACGCGTTGGAGCGCCGACGAGGATGACGATAATGATGGCTGGGGTCGGCGCGTCGGATGGCGACGGTGCGGATGAGAAGAAGAAGGAGGACAGCGCGGCGCGCGAAGGGGAGATTAAGAAGGCGTTGGATGTCATTATGGCGAGCGGAGGGACGCTGACGGGGAAGGTGGAAGTCGTGAACCGGGGTGGTTTGGTGCTCAGGGCGCAAAAGGGCAAGTTTCGCGCGTTTTTACCCAAGAGTCAGATGCGTTCGAGTCGATTAAAGGGTGATTTGAATGCGCAAGGGAACGCACAGGAGATGGATGAGACGAAGATCTTGGAGGCTCAGATTGGTAAATTGATTGATGTGAAGTTGATGGATGTGACGCCGAAAAAAATCGTTGTGAGCGAACGGGCGTTGTTGCAAGAAGGAGCAAAGGAAAAGTTACCGATCGGCACTCGCGTGGAGGTTGTTGTGACTTCTTTGAGTGATTTTGGGGCATTCGTCGAGGTTGTTGATGGACAAGGTCCTGCCTCTGGTCTTGAGGGTTTGGTGCACATCTCGGAGATCTCTTGGAATAGAATTAGCCACCCGAGAGACGCCGTGCGGGTTGGGCAACGCGAATCCGTCAAAGTGTTAGAAGTCAACTCTGACACTGGCCGCATCAACTTCAGCATCAAGCAAACGCAAGCAGATCCGTTAATGGAAACACTTGAGACAATCATGCCGGTGACGATGCCTGAACCGAGCATGGATGAGGATGATTTAAGCGAAATTCCTTTGCCGGGCTTACCGGATATCTGTAGCTCGCTGTTAAAGGAGGAGGGCATCGAAGCCGTCATTCCGGGTCGCCAAGCCATGGAACAACGCGTAGTGAGCCAAGACTTGGAACTTTGGCTCACGAATGTTTTCGTGGAGGACGGTTACAACTTACTTGCGCGCGCGGGCCGCGCGGTGCAAGAAATTCACGTCGTTACGTCTTTGGACCGCGACGCCATCAAGCGCGCCATCAAGCGCGCCACTACCATAGCGAAGAATTAATATTTGTATTAAATCAATTTATAACGTGTGTTCAATCGTCGCCGCTATTTGATGGGGGTGTTTGCGCGCGTTCGGAGGTGTCTCGTCGTCAATATCAATGTTTTAACGTGGATATTCAAAAAATAATATTGTTATCACGTTCGACTAGCGGAAAATCCTTCTCGCGTCCTCTCAAAGAAAGATTTACATGAACGACTCAAGGTACTCGACTTCACCCACAGAGCCGGTGAAGAACGGCACACGTTGGTGAACCTTGGTGGGCATGATGTCAAGGATGCGGCCCTTACCGTCAGAGCCCGCACCGCCAGCTTGTTCGGCGATGAAAGACATCGGTGCGCACTCGTACAACAAGCGGAGCTTACCGTTCGGGTTCTTGGCGTCACCCGGGTAACCGTAGATGCCACCGTACAAGATGGTTCTGTGGAAATCACCAACGAGAGAACCAATGTAACGGGCGCTGTACGGCTTGCCGCCGTCCTTACCGCCAGTCTTGAGGGAGTCCATGTACTTCTTCAAGCCATCGGTCCACATGGCGTAGTTACCTTCGTTGAACGAGTAAATCTTACCACTCTTCGGGACTTGGATCTTTTCGTGGGACATGATGAATTCACCAACCGTCGGGTCAAGGGTGAAACCATACACGCCTTGGCCGATGGTCAACACCAAGATGGTGGACGAAGAGTACATGCAGTAGCCAGCGCACAACAAGTTGTTACCCGGTTGGCACACGTTCATGACGCACTTTTCTTCAATCTTGGACGCATCTTCGGTGCTGAAATCCGGGATGCACGTGGAGTCAGACTCGTAGATACCCCAGATAGAACCAGTGGACACAGCGGCATCGATGTTGGAAGAACCATCGAGCGGGTCAAAAACAACGACGTAGTTGCCGCCAAAGGTTTCCTCAACCGCGACCGGGACATCCTCTTCTTCAGACGCGATAACACCCGTACGGCCAGTTTGGCGCAAGACGTCGCAGAAAACATCGTTAGAGATCACATCAAGCTTCTTTTGATCTTCGCCTTGAACGTTAGTCTCACCCGCCAAACCAGTCATACCGGCAATCCCGGCGCGTTGCACCAAGCTCGCGATTTGCTTGCACGCCAAGGAAATGGACGACAACACGACAGCCAATTCACCATCAATATTCTCCTCCATTTCTTGTTGAAGAATCCAGGTCGTGAAAGGCGTACCGAGACCACCAGCCTTGGCCACAACGCCTCGCGTCGCCTTGACGCTCTTCGCCGCGCGACGCGGAGCGACGGTTTTCGCAACCGCCCGGGTCGGCGCCTTGGCTGCAAACGCGGACATGATGAATGTAAAGGCTTAGGTTAAGCGCGTGTTGGTCCTCTGCGACGACGCGAACGCGAGAGACGAAGAAAATACGCGCGTTAGTATTATGTGCGTCACGCACGGCGCGCGGGCGAC
>Ga0222714_10001141_pt1 | contig 30049 bp, 24 predicted proteins | sample C33_3DmetaG_FD_165048 | JGI IMG/M metagenome (GOLD analysis project Ga0222714, IMG submission 165048) | Estuarine water microbial communities from San Francisco Bay, California, United States - C33_3D | ecosystem: Environmental > Aquatic > Marine > Unclassified | place: USA: California... | reverse complement strand
TGAAGAATCAGAGACTAATACTTGAGCAGTACAGGAAGGCTCAGTACAATCGAAACGTTTGCCTGTACAGCCGTAGAGATACCGAGGCCAAGTATTGGGAGGGGTATGTCAACGCACTTAGTTTAATTTTAGAATTAGAGAAATGAATCCATTAGAACTTGAAGAGAAGATTGTAGCGTGGGCACTTGTCCGTGGAATTACTGATCCCAAAAACGCACCCAAGCAGATGCTTAAGGTGATGGAGGAGGTTGGAGAACTCGCTAGCGCTATCGCCAAAGGAAACGAAGATTCAACTATTGACGCTATCGGTGACGTACTGGTTACCATCATCATCCTTTCATACCAACTCGAACTAAATCCGTGGGAATGCTTGGAGACAGCCTACGAAGAAATCAAGAACCGGAAGGGAAAAACAATTGACGGAGTTTTCATCAAGGAATAATTGTTAACTTTGTTTAATAAATTCAAACGCTATGGGATACTACGATAACCCCGATGCAAAGAGAGTGATTGACTGTGTGCTTCGTCGCAATGCAATTATGTTTGCTAACCTTGGAGCCGACTCGCCAAAAAAGGACTACGAGAAAGCCAAGATAGAAGAGCGGCAACGTCTACGCAAAATCCGCCGATACGATAGCGAGATGATTGATAGACTCATCGCCGAGACTATTGACCACACCGTATAAACGGAACGAAATTGGGACTTGTTGAAGTAGAAGGCTTCGATGACTTTGTCATCAACATCTGCCCCAATGGGAGCGAGGGGGAGATTATTGAGATAGCAGGACTTCGTATCCAGCTCCCCACTCTACCTCCAAAAAACGAAATACTAAACCACGACATCCAGCAAAAAGATCAGGCGTGGAAAAGAAAAGAACTCCCACAAGAGTTGATGCGTATCCGCTCAATGGACGAGTGGGCGGAGATGCCAAAAGAATTCCGTGAAAAATTCACGCCATACATTGAGAATGAATTTAAGCGTAGGGTAGAAGGAGTTTGGTTCTATAACAACGGAGAACCAACATACATAACTGGCCCGCACTATATGATGCTTCAATGGAGCAAGATAGACATAGGCTATCCTTCGTTCCTTGACTTTCAGCGTCAGTTATTCTTGCATCAAAAGGCTTGCGAGGTAGACCCACGTAGCCTTGGACAACTCTACACCAAGTGCCGAAGATCAGGATATACCAATATGAGCGCTTGTCGACTTGTTGACGAGGGGACGCAGGTAAAGGAGAAGTTACTTGGGCTTCAGTCAAAGACTGGTAAGGACGCACAAGAGAACATCTTTATGAAGAAGATTGTAACGATATACCAATCATATCCGTTCTTCTTCAAGCCCATCCAAGACGGTACGACAAACCCACGTATGGAGCTAGCATTCCGTGAGCCATCAAAGCGAATCACAAAGAAGAACAAGACAGCCTCTCGTGGTGAAGCACTCAACACCGTAATCAATTGGAAGAACACGACCAACAATGCATACGATGGTGAAAAACTGCATATGCTTTACTTGGACGAGGCTGGTAAGTGGGAGAAGCCGACCGACATACGTGAAGCTTGGCGCATTGAACGTACGTGTCTTATCGTTGGTAAAAAGGTAATTGGAAAGGCTCTTGTCGGCTCTACTGTAAACCCGATGTCTAAGGGCGGAAAGGAATATAAAGAGTTATGGCAGGACTCTAACCCGCTAGAACGCAACGCCAACGGAAGAACCCGGTCAGGTCTGTATAGAATATTCGTTCCTGCATATGAAGCGCTAGAGGGATTCTTTGACAAGTACGGAAACGCTATTGTTGAAGACCCGGAAAAGCCAGCGATAGGAATAGACAACGAGCCAATATATATCGGAGCAAAGACGTTTCTAAAGAACGAACGTGATGCACTAAAGAACGACCACTCAGAACTAAACGAATACATTCGACAGTTTCCCTTTAGCGAGGACGAAGCGTTCCGTGATAGTATCCAGGGTTCGTTGTTTAACCTCACAAAGATTTACGAGCAGGTACAACATAACGACAATCTCTTTCCTAATCCAGTTGTAACAGGTAACTTTGTTTGGAAGGATGGGCAACAGGATACGGAGGTCTTATGGTCTCCTGATCCTAACGGCAGATTCCGGGTGGCTTGGTTTCCACCTTCGGAAATGCGAAACAAGGTCGTCGAAGAGCGTGGCAAAAAAATGCCTGGGAATCATCTGGTTGGTGTAGGTGGTGTAGACTCCTATGACATTGATGCCACGCTCGACGGCCGAGGTTCTAAGGGTGCCCTCCATATGTACAACAAGTTCAATATGTCCGTGCCGGGCAATATGTTCGTAGTGGAATATGCATCACGCCCCCCGCTAGCACGCATCTTCTACGAGGACGTTCTTATGTGTGCCGTGTTCTACGGATACCCGCTGCTTATAGAAAACAACAAGTACGGCATCGTTAGATACTTTGAAGCACGTGGATACGATGGCTACATAATGGACAGACCACAGCATCTATCTAGCTCATCGTCACAGGTAAACGTAAAGACAAAGGGAATCCCATCAAACTCATCGGACGTAATCCACGCTCACGCCCAAGCGATAGAGGCGTACATCCACGAGCACGTTGGCCTAAACAACGAGAATGGACTAATGGGGGCTATGTACTTCAACAGGACGCTAGAGGACTGGATTGGTTTTAAGGTGGACGACCGAACAAAGTATGACCTTTCTATTAGTTCTGGGCTAGCCCTGCTTGGCGCACAAAAGGTTAAGCAAGAATTAAAGAAGTCCGACTTCACTGAAAAAAAGTTCTTTAGAACCTACAAGTTCAACGCATAGTTTAAGGCAAGCAATGTTGTACGCTAATAATCAGTATATTTGCGTGAACAATTGTTATCTTGCGAAATGTTGGATAATTACACAGAGACAGACAAATACGGCAACTTCCCCGACCCTCTTGCTCCCCAAGAGATTAAGTCTACCACTAGGTACGGCTTGAAGTATGCTAAGGCGATTGAATCGCAGTGGGGACATTCTACCAACGATCAGTCTCTGTATTCCCGGAGAAAGAAAGAGTTTGAAATTAATCGTGACTACGCCAACGGCGTGCAAGACACGAGTAAGTACAAGTCTATCCTAAACTCGCTGGACCCAAACAATGGCGATGGAACGCTGCTAAACCTTGACTGGTCGCCTGTTCCCATCGTTCCTAAGTTCATCCGTATTGTGGTGAACAAGATTCTCTCTGGAGAGCCGTACCCAAACATTGAGGCTATCGACCCCCTTAGCCGCACGGAGAAGGACAAGAAGAAGAACAAGCTCAAGGCACAAATCCTTACTCGTGACTTTCTAAAGAAGGCAAAGAATTTTGGCTTTGAAACCGAGACTGATCCCGATGCTATCCCCGAAACTCTTGAGGAGGCTGAAATCTTTATGGACACCAACGTCAAGATTGAGGCGGAAGTTGCTGCGCAGCTTGCTACATATATGACGCTTGAGTGGAACAACTTCACCGACGGAACATACCGCCGCTGCGTTAACGACCTATGCACTTTGGGAATGGCTGTCACCAAGCGTGACAACGACCCCAATTACGGCATCGTAGAAAACTATGTGGACCCCACGTACTTTATCCACTCGTACACCGAAGACCCCAACTTTGATGACCTCGTGTACGCAGGCCACATCAAGCGCATCACTATCCAAGAGCTCAAGCGTCAAGCTGGAGATCAGTTCACCGAGGAGGAGTACCAAAAGATTGCTTCAAGCGTAAAGAGCCTGTTCACAAACAACCCGGCCAACCTCACGCACTCGTACTACGACAAGCACCTACAGCGCTCCGCTTACGGATACGATGAGTATTTCGTAGAGATTCTTGACTTTGAGTTCTTGTCCGTTGACACCATCTACTTTGAAGAGAAGATGTCACGCCACGGCAACACTGGGTTCTACTACAAGGGCTACGACTACAAGAAGCCAACCCAAAGTGTATACGATAGAGAGGCCCACTGTATGACCAACACCACCTTGTACGGAGGTTGCTACATCTTGGGAACCAACTACATCTACAACTATGGGATGCAGAAGAATATCCCAAAGAACATTCACGACATCACCAAGACAAAGCTGTCGTACTCGGCTGTTGCCACCAACATCCGCAGAATGATTCCTAAGTCTATGGTGTCTAGCGTTATTGGCTTTGCGGATCAGTTGCAACTCACGCACCTTAAGATTCAGCAGTCCATCGCCAAGGCAAAGCCTGACGGACTTATCATTGACATTGAGGGTCTTGAGAACGTACAACTAGGCCGTGGCGGGGAATTACAGCCTCTTGAGATTCAAGACATCTACGAGCAGACTGGTATCTTCTACTACCGCTCCAAGAACCCCGAAGGTGGATTCCAAAATCCTCCGGTTCGCCCGATTGAAAATGCCATCCGAAACATTGAGCAGTTTGTAAATCTTTACAACCACTACCTCCGTATGATTCGTGATGCTACAGGAATCAACGAGGTTATGGACGGCTCTACCCCCAAGGGTGACGCTCTTGTTGGCGTACGTCAGCAGCAGATGATGGCTGGAAACAACGCCATCTACGACATCACAAACGCTGCAACTGTTCTCTACAAGAAGGTTGCCGAGGATATCGTACGCTGTCTGCAGATTATCCCGGAAGAGTCTATCCTCTACAGAATCTATGCTAATGCCATCGGCGAAACGAATATGAGTATCATCTCTTCGTTCAAGGACCTACCGATGTACAACTTTGGAGTTCGTATCGTTTCCAATATGGACGACAACGATAGAGCATACCTAGAGCAGAACATTCAGATTGCATTGTCTAGCGGAGAGATTGACCTCGAAGACGCTATCGCCATCCGCAACTTGAAGGACATTGATCAGGCTGAGAGACTCCTAATCGTACGCAGAAAGAAGCGTGTCAAGTCACGTCAGCAGATGCAACTTGAAAACATCAACGCTCAAGCACAAGCAAACCAGCAGTCGGCTCAGGTTGCTATGCAAAGCGAAATGCAGAAGTCTCAGATAGAAAACGAACTTAAGTTGCAGCAGATTGTGGCTGAGGCTCAGGCCAAAGAAAGACTGCTCAACGTACAGTACAGTTACGAGTTAGAGATTGCCCGCATTAGATCAGGAGCGTCTACGCAGTCTACTGCAATGAGTAGCCAAATGAAGGCCGCTCTTGATAGAGAGAAAGAAGACCGCAAAGACGAGCGTGTAGACCAACAGGCTGTCAAGCAGTCGCAGTTAATCGCACAAAGACAGGGACAGCGTCCGCCACTTGAGGAGGATCAGGACCCATTGATGCAAATTCTTGGCAATCAATAAGTTGGTATATTTGCATTATGGCAGCCAAGATTAACTTAGATACCGCACAGAGAGTAGATATCACTTGTAGAAAAGGTGATACGTTCTCTCTTGAACTAACATTCAATGACCCTGACGGCGATGCTATGGACCTAACGAGCTACACTTGGAAGCTTGATGTTAGAGAGACGGACACTTCAGCGTCTGCTATAATTGAAGACGACTCGTTATCATACACGGGAAGTGCTGAGGGATTGCTTAGAATTACTGCCTCCGCCACGACGATGGAGGAAATAGATGGGGGTATTTACGTATACGACCTACAGAGTAGTGACGCAGGTAACGTCAAGACTTGGCTTTACGGAATCTTCAAAGTAAACGAGGACGTTACGCTATGAGTGATATAACTATAAATAGCGGAGATTCTATCAACGTAAGTGTAGGTCAGCCCACGCTACAAAATACCGTTGTCATACCAAGACCGACCACTTCGGTATCCGTTAAGGGTGTCACTGGCGGCGGAGGCGACGCACACTACTCACACACACAGTCTACTCCTGAGTCAGTATGGGAGGTCACTCACAACCTTGGCAAGAAGCCGTCGGTTATTGTGGTTGATTCTGCTGATACTGTAGTTATGGGGGGGATTGAATATGTAACTCTTAACACTGTACGTTTAACTTTTGTCGGAGCCTTTAGTGGCAAGGCATACTTTAACTAATAACTATGGCTATTCTTTATTTATCGCCTATTAACCTTGGCAAGTTAGAGCTTCAGAACGCTCGAATCCATAACCTTGCCACAGCACCTGGCTCTCCTGTAGCTGGTCAGATTTACTATGACACCGCAGCTAACACGATGTACTTCTGGAACGGAAGTGCGTGGGTTGACATCAAGGGTGACATTCAGCAGGTAGTCGCTGGTTCCGGTCTTACTGGCGGCGGTACTAGTGGAGCTGTTACGCTTGACGTTGGTGCTGGTACCGGTATCACTGTAACCACTGACGCTGTACAGCTTGACCTTGCAAACACCCGCAACGTAGACCACACTGGTCTTGACGTTATCGCAGGTAGCGGTCTGACTGGCGGTGGTGAGCTTACTGGTGACGTAACCCTTAACATCGGTGTAACTGCTAATGCTGGTATTGAACTTCTTGCTAACGCTATTGAGTTCAAGAACTACTCTAACCTTACTCAGTACAACATTCTGATGTGGGGCCCCGGTGGGCAGTTGGAGAACGCTCCGATTATCCGCACGGTAGACCTTGAGAGCAACCCAACCATTACGATTCAGGGTAACCTCATCGTTACTGGAACAACGACGAGCATCAACTCCAACGAGGTTAACATCGGTGACAGCATCATCAGACTCAACTCTGACGAGACTGGAACACCTTCGCAGAACGGTGGTTTCGAGGTTGAGCGTGGTACTGAGACCAACGTAAGCTTCGTATGGGATGAGACGGCTGACCGATTCACCACTGGAACGTCTAAGTTGCACGTAGGTGACGTAGAGTCAATCACTGGTCTTGACAACCAAGACTACTTCTTTATGTACCACAACGCCAGTGGCGAGACTGGTGAGATTAAGAAGTCTGGGTTCGTTGACGTTGCTGAGCTTATGGGTGCGCCTAAGTGGTGGACTCTTGACCCAGCACAGGATACTGTAACCAAGTCTGGTAACGCATACACCATCACGCACACGTTCGCATCTAGAGCTATTGTCGTTCAGATTCTTGACGCTGCTACGTACGAGACTGTAATGGTTGACGTGGCTAGACCAACTAACAGCACCGTGGTGGTTACGTTCGCTTCTGCTGTAACCGATGGCGCATACATTGCAATCTTGTCTGCCGCTAAGATTAACGGAGATAGCACGCTCCCTGAGGCTCCTCAGCAGCTTGGCGAGCCGTGATAATCGATAAATAGTTTACAATGAGGGGAGGCAATAGTCTCCCCTTTCTTTTTCGTACTTTTGCTTATACTATATTAGGCTGGTAAACTATGAAGTTTTTATCTCAGATTAACGTCAACACGGAGTACACCCTGCCGATAGTTGATGGAAGCAACGGACAGGTACTCACGACTGATGGGGACGGCGCCGTTTATTGGGGAAGTGTTAGCGCTGGCGCTACCAATCTTAATGCCCTAACCGATGTAATAATTACATCTCCACAGGTAGACCAGATATTAGCGTACAGGATTCCTTTAGGTGAGAGTATACCAGTATGGATGAACATCACGTCTCCCTATGCTCCGCTTGCGTCTCCCGCACTTACTGGGGTCCCCACAGCCCCAACCGCCTCCACTGCGACCAACTCTACGCAAATCGCAACTACAGCGTTTGTAAAGAATCAGGGATACCTTACCAGCTATACTGAGACTGATACGTTGGCCACCGTTACCACGAGAGGCAACACGACCACTAATACAATTACCGTTGGTGGAGCAACGTCTAACTACCTCCTGCTTGTCGGAGAGTCTAGCCTACTTGACACAAAGGGAATCCTAAAGTGGGGAACCGACCATAATAGCGTAGAGATATACTATGCTGATGGAAAGCATTTCGATGTGGGCCAAGCGCAGATGTGGTACGTTAAGAACGGCCACGAGGCTCCGATAACGAAGGGTACAATTGTTATGGCCACCGGAGCGGTGGGTAACTCTGGAAACATTGAGGTGTCACCACTTATTGCGGACGGTTCCGTTAGTGGCAAGTTTGCTCTTGGTGTTATGATGGATGACGTAGAAGTAGGCGGTTTTGCCTACGCTATGACGGAGGGTACAATTAGAGGTATTGATACATCTATATATACTCTTGGAACTGTATTGTGGGCCGACCCTGCGATTCCGGGAGGCTTTACCAGCACAGAGCCTACAGCGCCTAATCTTAAGTTACCTATTGCCTTTGTAGTTAGTTCGGCTAACAATGGTGCGATTGGCGTTAGAATGTCTCAAGGTCTCGACCTTCACGAGGTTCACGACGTTACCATTAGTTCTGCCAGCAACGGACAGCTTCTTCGCTACAACGGCGGCATATGGGAGAACTGGAGCCCGAACTACCTCACTACTTTCACGGAGACCGACCCAACAGTTCCTGCTCACGTTAAGTCTATTACTGAGACGGAGAAGTCTCAATGGACGGCAGCATACAACGACTCTATCCGCACTGCCGCTGTTACAGGTACGGGCACTAAGACCCTTACTCTTACGCAGCAGGACGGTGGTACGGTGACCGCTACGTGGACTGATTACGATACGGATACTGACGCACAGACACTCACTTGGGAGGCAGAAACTAAGACGCTTGGCATCTCTGGTGGTAACGACATCACCCTTGATGGATTAGCCACTGAGGAGTTTGTTACTGGTCAGGGGTACATCACTGGATACACCGAGTCAGATACGTTAGCTACGGTTACCGCAAGAGGTGCAACTACTTCCGGAGCTATCTATATAAACGGAGACTTGAATTTCACTCCGGCTGACGGAATTGGAATCAATGCAAAAGAGTCAATGATATTCACTATTGACTCCGACAACAATGATACTGGTCGTATATTCCAGTTTAGGGAGGGCTCCGGTAATACTTTGATGGTTATTCAGGAGGCTGGCAATGTCGGCATTGGCACGACTAGCCCAAACTCTAAGCTTGATGTTGTTGCAGCCGATAATGCTATTATATCTGTAAGGCAGTCAAATGCTCCAGGAGCATCTAAGTATGCTCAGATAGTACTTACGCACGGAACCACATATTTTGGAGCAAACGATAAATCGTATCAGCTTGTTTCAAATTCACTGGGTACAGGAGAGGCTGACTTTGCTATTCAATACTGGAACGGTACATCATATAATGAGCGTATGCGTGTCACAAGTGCAGGCAACGTCGGTATTGGTATAACTAGTCCTTCTGAGAAGTTACACGTTGCAGGCTCTATAAAAGCATCTGGTGGGTTATATAGTGATAATGGTGCACTTGCTGGAAATATAGGATTAGGTCAAGTAACGTCTATAACATCTTCATTTGGTTCATACGCAAATCTTCAGTTCACTATGCATAATGGTGGAGGATTTAGCGACATAATGAAGTTGCAGGGTAATGGCAACGTCGGCATTGGTACTACAAGTCCAGCCGATAAACTCCACGTAGAGGGTAACGTAACTTTATCAGATAGTTCGCCTGAAATAACCTTTCAAACTGGAGCAACTCATTACAATTGGCAAATTGCAGCACAAGAAAGTGTTAATGCTGCGTTTGAGATTTCTGTTGGAAGTCAAGACGCCGATGCATCCAACGACACGTGGTCTCCCAAGATGGTTGTGCTTCAGTCTGGAAACGTCGGCATTGGTACTACTAGTCCTTCTTATACGTTACACGTAGCAAGTGCTGATGATTCGGTTGTGCTCATTGAATCAAACGGTACAGATGCCACAGATGACGCACGATTAGAATTAAAGACTACCAATGGAACATTTGCTATACAAAATGACAGAAGCCTAGGTACGAGTGGTGCTTTAACTTTTGCCGGCAATACATCTAATAATCTCGTTATAGACCACAATAGTGGCAATGTAGGTATTGGCACGACAAGTCCAACCACCAAGCTCGATGTAAACGGAGTCATCACCGCAACAGGTGGTACATCTACCAACTGGAACGCTGCATACAACGACAAGATTAACTCTGCTTCATTTAACACCGCAGATGGTGTACTTACGTTAACGCAACAGGATGGGGGCACGGTAACTGTAGACTTAGATGGTAGATACCTCACCTCTGAAACCGACTCACAAAACCTTGAGTGGGACGGAGTAAGTAAGAACCTAACCATCACCAACGGTAACACCGTTACGCTTGATGGTCTGCTTACTAGTGAAGACCTTGCGGCTTATGGATACATCAGTTCTGAATCAGATACGTTGGCTACGGTTACTGGGCGTGGAGCTACTACAACCAACGCTATCACCGTGGGCAACCTTAGAGTTGTTGGAGGCTCCGATACGTTCCAGTTCGCACAGAAGCTTGCTAAGTCTAGCTATGCTGATACTGGGGGTCACACCACGTTAATTGGTTTAGGCTGTGAAAACGCTGCTTGGTCTAGAAGTGCCATCGGTCATACGAGAACAACATCTTATGATGCTGGATATTTAGGTTTTTACGTAAGCAACAACAACGCCGACGCTACCGAACTTCTTCAGTCCGATTTACGGATGATGATTAATCGTGATGGTAATGTCGGAATTGGCACGACTAGTCCTAGTGAGAAGCTACACGTTGTTGGAACAATTTTGTCTGACCAAGGAGAAGCTAGATTTAAGTTTAACTCAACAAGTGGAACAGGACGTGCCTATGATATGATTGGCGGAAATGACGGTAAGTTTTATTTCTACGACAGGACGGCAACATCATATCGATACGTTATTGACGCATCTGGCAACGTCGGCATTGGAACTACAACGCCCGGCTCTAAACTTACAGTGGCGGGTTCTGCTATTGCTATTTCTAACGGATGGACAGGCGCTCACGACATCTTGTTTGTTGGCGGCTCACCTAATAGTACTGGTGGAGCAAGCTCAACTGCTGCAAGAATTAGAAGCACAGCTTCTGCTCCGGGTGGCGCTGCTACAGGTGACCTTATGTTTACTGTAAACAGAGGTGACAGTTTTGTAGACGCTATTTACATTAACCCAGACGGGAATGTGGGTGTTGGTACGACTAGTCCAATAGCCAAACTACATATAAGTAGTTCTGGTACTCCTTTGGCAGCAGCAATTCAAGGCGACAGCAAGCTTGTTGTATCTGGTGTAGACGGCAATATGGACTTGTTGTCATTAGACGACAATAGTACAGTTGCAAACTCTATTGGATTTGGTAGATTCAATTCTTCAACCGGAGCATTAATCCACAAGTTCGGAATTACCGCTTGGGCAAACACTGGCTCAACTGGCTCTAACACTGGTGACAGAATTGCCTTTAACTACGGAACCCTTGCTGATGCTTGGAGTAATTCTGAGTTGATGACAATTAAGTCAAATGGATACGTAGGTATTGGTACAACAAACCCAGCCAACAGACTTCAGATAGGCTCTATCGGAAGTAGTGGATATGGGGGCAATGATATTGTGATGGGCAATGGAACGCAAGTAATGGCGTTCTTTCAGTCATCAACTGCATCTACTTGGTATACCAACAACAACTTTGCCTTAATGCCAGCTGGAGTAGGAGCAATTGGCAACGTAGGCATCGGTACTGATTCTCCATCAACTAGACTGCACGTAAGCGGTGTAATCACAGCCACTGGTGGTAATTCTACTAACTGGAATTCAGCATACTCTTGGGGTAACCACGCTGATGCTGAATACATCAAAGCTAATAGCACTGAACCTCTTACAATCCAAGCAGAAACAGTAACCTTTACAGGTAGTGTAACAGTAGAAGGAACATTCACAGAAAGCTCTTCTATCCGATTTAAGGAGAACATAGAACCGCTTCCACAATCCCTAGAGGCTGTCAACGCTTTAAATCCAGTCTCGTACAACAAGGTTGGTGCAGATGACCGAGAGATTGGTTTGATTGCAGAAGAGGTAGCAGAGCTGTTCCCAGAGGTTGTAACGTACAACGAGGAAGGACAGCCTCAAGGGGTCCAGTATCAACGGTTGTCAGTAATTTTGCTGAAGGCAGTGCAAGAATTGACGGAACGAGTAAACAAGTTAGAAAACAAGTAATATGGCTAATCTTTTAAGTACCAGCATCACTGGAACTCTTAGTACAACTGGATATACTCAGCTATATGCTGGAAATCTTGGAAACTCTCCGAGATTGATATTTGGAAGTGAGACATCTTCTACTGATAAGTCTATATTCTTGGAGTCTTATTATATGGTTTTTCAAGGCCATAACAATGAGGGATTCAAATTTCAAACAACTGATGCTGGAGGTACAGCATACAACAGAGTTACCATTCTTGGTAGTGGCAACGTAGGCATTGGTACGGCGAGTCCTGGAGCTAAACTAACTGTCGGTGATGACAATAGCAATGTAGCTGAATTAAGAGTATTAAGGTCAAACTCTTTATCAAGTACTTATGCTTATATAAAAACAACTGGGGGTACAAGTGAATTTGGCGGAACCGGAGATGCAAGATTGAGAGCAGATGGCTCAAGCATTTTAAGTTTTTATACAAATAGCTCCGAAGCAATGCGCATCACTAGCGCAGGCAACGTCGGAATTGGCACGACGAGTCCAACATCTATGCTACATATTGATGCAGATGCGGTGGGGGATACCACTCAGTTGATGGTGAGCAATAGAAATGCCTCTGGTGGTGCTAGTATTCAAATAGACCGGGGTAGCAACCTAAGGGCATCTCAAATCTTACACACTCTTAGTGGTGCGGCTGGATGGTATCAAGGTGTTCTACGCAGAGGAGGTGGGGTTAATAACAATTTTAGCATTGGTACTGGGGATGACATTAGTTCAACAACACCAGTGTTGCATCTAACGACAAGTGGCAACGTCGGCATTGGGACTACTAGTCCGGCTGTTGCTTTGCACGTTGACGCTTCTGGGGGTGGTATTGTTCGTGTTAGTCGCATTGGTGCAGGAGCAGGCGTTCTTCAGATGGAAGCCGATGGTACAAATGGCACATTGGCTGCAACCAATGCTATGATTTTTAATACCAATTCTTCGGAACGCCTCCGCATCACCAGCGCAGGCGTGGTCGGCATTGGCACTACTAGTCCATCTGGCTTGTTTGAAGTAAAAGGCGATGGAGTGTCATATTTCACAAGAGGCACTAAAAGCATATTGTTAAACCCTAACGTAGTAGGTCAAGATACAAATGCCTTAATAGATACCTCAACGGGTATGGCTTTGGCATTCGGAACTGCCGGTTCAGAGCGGGTGCGTATCACCACAGATGGTACTCTTCAAGTAGGGACAACTTCTCAAACATACAATAATGCAACGTATGGCTATGTGGCTTCTTTCAAAGGAGCAGTATCTAGCCAGGCTTATATATCAGTAGCTCTATCCAATCAAGCATCAACTTCTGAAGGAATGTTGTTTGGATTATCAAGTAGTACTGGGGACATCTATGTTTTAGACAATAAACCTTTAGTATTCTATACTAATGGTAATGAAAAAATGCGTATAACCGCCGCCGGCAACGTCGGCATTGGTACTACGGCTCCTCAATATGCTTTAGACGTAGCTCAAGTTATTCGTTCAAACTATGGCTCATACGAAGGAGGACTGTACCTAGGTAGTACTCCTGCGGGGGTAGCTTATGCTGCAGGAGCTGTAAAAGCTGCACCTTCTCCTAGTTATTCCTACACCGGTAAGCTGTCATTTTATGTGACAACGTGGGGTGTGGGGTCTGACTACGGAATTACCGAGCAGATGTATATTGAAACTTCTGCAGCTGATACAAAAGCGGCTAATATTGTTATGCTCCCTTGGGGTGGCAACGTCGGTATTGGTACTACGAGTCCTGGTGCCAAATTACACGTATCAGATGCAAACTATAGCATATCATCTGGTGATGCGTATAACTTAACAGTCATAACAACAACACCACAAAGCCCTGGACGTGGGGGCACTATAGGTCTTGGTGGTGAAGCAGGTGATGGTGGATTTGTTTATGGTGCAATTCAAGGCGCTAAAGAAAACATAACTTTTGCAAATAAGGCAGGATACTTGGCGTTTTACACTCGTTCAGATGGCTCTAACCCAGGCGAGCGAATGCGAATCACGTCAACTGGCAACGTCGGTATTGGTACGACGAGTCCAACATTTACCTTATCAGTTCAGGGAGTAGCTCAAGCTAGAGGCGGAGTATATGTAACTCAAGCATCTCCTACAAACACTTTGGTTTTAGATGCCGATACTACATCACTACATAAGATTTATACAAACGCTAGTGTAGACCTAAGCTTAGGAACTAATGCTTCTACATCTCAGCTATACTTGAAAAATGGCGGCAACATAGGTATCAACTACACTGCTCCTGATTCATCTCTTCACGTGTCATCGTCTGGAGCGAATGCATACTCTAGTACCATAACTAGACAAACCAATATGAAGGGGATAATCAACACCCTTTCAAATAATGATGACGATATGGTGGGAATTTACTTTGCCACCGGAAGCGCTATAGGAACTCACTGGAGTGGTATTACAGGTTCAAGAAGCCAGAATGCTGTTGACTGGAGTACGCAGCTAAACTTTTATACTCACGACGAAAATACATCAAACCTTAATGATGCCACACAGAAGATGGTCATCAAGGGTAATGGCAACGTCGGCATTGGTACTACGACTCCATCTGGGAAGCTTCACGTATATGGTGGCTCATTTATAACAGACTTAGATGCTACATACCATCAAGGAATACTCAACGAATATGTTTCTGCATATGTAACAAGAACAAAGTTTGGAAGATGGAATACCACTTCAAACCTTGAGATATACTATGATATTGCAGGGACAGAGGAGGCAAGGATAACAAGGAATTATTCTGTAGCTGTTCTTAAGTTCGACAGAGGTGGAACTACTGATATGATTATCAATGGTTCTGGCAACGTCGGCATTGGCACGACGGCGCCAGCGGAAAAATTAGTTGTAAACGCTTCAAGTGGCGCTAATTCAATTATTTATGCAGCAACAGATACGGGTCAAGCTGGCCTTAAACTACTTGCTGGTACTGGCTCAACCAATCGTGCTACCCGCCTTGACTTCTTAAATGGTGTTGCAAGTGGAACTGTTCCAAGGTGGACTTTGATAAATGACTACAATCAAAACGGAACTAATGATTTTCGTTTTGTTAAAGATGACCAAGCGACATCTGTCTTAACGCTTTTACAAAACGGCAACGTCCTTATTGGAACTACATCGGATTCTGGATACAAACTACGAGTTAGCGGTAATTCGTATCAAGATGGAGCTGCTACGTTTGCTACAAGTTTATATGTTGGAACCAATCAAACTATAAATGGTACAACACCTCTAATATTTACTGGTAATGGTAATGGCTCTACATATACGCAAACCGCTATCTATGCTAATCTAAATAACACGAGCGGTAGTACGTCAAATGGTATCTTCATTGAGCGTGGTAGACTAACAGATAGTCCTTCCTCTGAGATTAGACACTTTATTATTGGTTCAAGAGGTGGTGAAATACAATGGCAGATTGATGGTAATGGTAAGACCATACAAAGTGGAGATTTAACTTTACGTGGTGGCAATAGATATATTCTAGGCGATGGTGGAGACTTATATATTGATACTGAAAATGTATCAGGAAGAGATATCTTACTGCAAACGCAAAGCGGTCAAAAAGTAGGAATCAATACCACAGCACCTTCAGAAAAACTTGATGTGTCAGGAAACATCAAGGCTAGCGATACAATCTACGCTCCATCAATCCTTGTAAACAACCACTCCGACAACACTAAGGGATACCGCATCCACACAACAAGCGGAGTCTCCGTTAGTGCGATGTTCACCAACTCATCCAACTACTTGGTTATCGGTGCCGGTGCGTTCGCAAGAATAAACCTCAACAAGGACGTACACATCAACGGTGTATCCCTCGGCGTAGGAAGCATAGCCCCATCGGGAACTGCTGGACGTATTGACGCATCCAACGACATCGTAGCGTTCAACTCTTCAGACGAGCGTCTCAAAGAAAACATCACTCCGATTGAGAACGCACTTGAGAAAGTGAAGTCACTCACTGGTGTTGAGTTTGATTGGAAGCCTGAACACAAGGACGCACACGGACACGAAGGCCACGACACCGGAGTAATCGCTCAGCAGGTGCAAGAGGTTATGCCGACTGCTGTAAGAACTAACGACACTGGGTTCTTGGCTGTACGCTACGAGAAACTGATTGCACTCTTGATTGAGTCAAACAAAGAACTCGCAGCACGTGTTGAACTTTTGGAAGAAAAACTTAAACAATAATGGCACTTCAGTCAGCCGGCGCTATAAGTATCAACGACATCAAGACGGAGTTGGGTTCTGCAAGTGGAAGCTTGAGGACCCTCTCCTCTCTTGCTGGATTCTCAACTCCTGATTCAATGAGTGAGTTCTACGGATTCTCGATGGCAACAGAATTTCAGATATCTGATGTTGGATATGCAGACGCTGAACAATGCTGTGTTGATGGTGCATCGGCTGGAACGCAAGTAGTATATGCCGCTGAGTCTGCGCTTGCGCTAAACGTAACCGTCTACACGAACAATACTCTTGAGGCTGCGTTTGACGGTGTAGATAAGTGGTGGTATTCAGGTGGCTACTCGTACCTAATCAATTCAACAGGAAAGATAACCGATGTGTTTACTTGTTAATCTTTTTGTATATTTGTCTCACTAATTAGTAGAACTATGACTTACTCTTGGGATTGCAGAACGGTTGACACTTATCCTACTCAGGGAGAATTGACCGATGTTGTATACAACGTACACTGGCGCTTGACCGGTGCTGAAGGCGAGCACTCTGCCACCGTTATCGGTACGCAGCACCTCACCGTAGAAACCATCCAGCCTGAAGGGTTCATCCCCTTCGAGTCTCTCACGCACGAGCAAGTGATTGCTTGGGTTGAGGAGGCTATGGGCGAAGACAGAGTAGCCGAACTGAATGCTTCTGTTGATTCGCAAGTGGCTGCACTAATCACCCCTACGTCCGTAACTAAGACCATCGCTCTTCCTGTTGTTGAGCCGGTGGTTACCCCCAGTGAAGGCGAGGGAGAACTCTAATCATTTACTAACTCAAACTTTAATTCACTATGGCACAGATTTCTGAAGCCCAATTAAACAGTGCTCGTGAGATTCGTTCAAAGCAGCAGCAAATCCAAATGGAACTTGGTGCTCTCTACGTAAGCGAGAAAGACCTCGCAGCACGTCAGGAGGCTCTGGTTGCTGAACTCCGCAAGAGCGGTGAGGAGATTCAGTCTCTGATGGCTGAACTTGCCGAAGAGCACGGACACGGAACACTTGACCTTGAGACCGGTGAGTTCACTGCTCAAGAGCAAGAGACTCCCGAACTGAAGGTTGTGAAGTAACACATCCTCTAACATAACGCAAGTTGAGCCCCATCGTGGGGCTTTTCTTTTTGCCTTACTTTTGTAACCAGTTGAAAACCGTTCAGTTAAGCAGATGATACTCACCTACGTAAAAGAAAAGATTATGGGCTTTGCTGCCATCTTTAAGGACGACAACTCTTGGAACGAGAAGACCATCATTGGCTTTATGTCGTTCGCTGTAATGGTTATGGTAATGGTTGCTGACGTTGTGTCTGGCTTTATGGGCAATGACCTAGTAATCAACGAGTTCACCTACAACTCATTCGTGATTATCACGCTAGGTTCATTCGGTATTGCTGGATTAGAGAAGTTCGCAAATAAGAAATAATACACATAGCAGACGTGATGGAAGAGAAAGGTATTAAGAGGGTCGTTAGCATATTTAAATACAGTGACAGCGAGCCTAATGAGGTGTTCACGTCCGTGCTCCACACATTCATCCTCCCTGCTGCACTATACACCGAGATGTTCTCTTCTCCGTGGCTCTGTTTAGCGTCTATGGCTTGTGGTGTCTATCAGGGTTACGCAGTTCTCTGGCACGGTGGTTTGGGTATTCGTGCTAATGCCGTTAAGATTGCCTTCCTCGTTGCCGTAGCTACGGTTCTGAATTACCTTATGGAGGGTATGTTGCACGGTTCGAATATGGGCTGGTTACTGGTTTTGGGTTTCTCTGGATGGAACATTATCCGTGTAGAGAATCAGAAGCACATCGAAGAAATCAAAAAGAAATACTCGTCTAAATAATGGACCTCGCTCAGATTGCCATCACGGTTGTAACGGTACTCGGTAGTGGTGCCGCTTTCCAGTTCTACACCAACAGAATGAAAATGATTGCAGACTCTAAAAAGGATGAGTTGGCAAACAGTGACACCCACCTATATCGTGACGACCTAAAGAACAGAGTACGTAATTTGGAAGAACTGTTGGCCCGCTCTGCGGATGAGAAAGATGAACTCCGTAAAAAGATTTTGGACCTTACTGCTGAGGTTCACACGTTAAGAGTCAAGGTGGACTTCTTGGAGCGTGAGAATCAAGCGCTAAAGATGCGCAAATAATGGAAAACAGAATCAAGAACCTCATTAAGAAGCACGGACTCGCTGGTGTAAACAAAGCCAAGGCTACTCCGTCGCACCCTAAGAAGTCGCACATCGTGCTAGCTAAGGAGGGCAGCAGAACCAAACTGATTAGATTCGGGGAGAAGGGGGCCGACACCGTAACTGAGAGCAACCCAACCGGAGCCAGAGCTAAGAAGCGTGCTAGCTTCAAGGCACGTCACGCTAAGAATATCGCTAAGGGTAAGATGAGCGCGGCGTATTGGGCTGACCGTGTAAAATGGTAACTAACTGATTTCTATATTTGTACAAAGTTTCACAATTATGAAAGCTAGAAAATACGCCCAAGGAGGCAAGACGGACCCCAAGAAGCAAGAAGAGCGTCCTAAGGTAGAGAAGGCAGTTGTTAAGCCTAAGGAGCAATCAATGACTTACCAGCCTAAACGTATTACGAAATTATCAGAGTCTGGTGCTAGCGTTGATTTATCGGTAAATGGTAAGAAACAATCGACTATGAACTCTGGAGAACTTTCCGCTTGGTTGAAGAATCCAGAAAACAGACATATGTATGGAAAGTATCGGGAAGAGACTCACGCTGCTAACTCTGCCAACCCTAAAGCTTCTAAACAATTAGGTCCAAATCCGAAAAGTCTCCGGGACCCCTTTAAGACTGTGAAGACTAATGCTTATTCACATCTAAAGCCAAAGACGTACGCTAATGGGGGACCAATTACTCCCGACCCCAGAAAGAAAGACAAGGAGCTTGAAAAGAAGCAGGTGTCTGCATACGAAGAGAATAGAAAGAAGAAGCAGGAAGAGCAGGTCGAGAAGGCTAACTCAAATCGCCGTAAAACGGAAATCGACAAGAGGAAGCGTATGGAGGCTAATCCAGAGCAGTACAATAGAGCTTTAGGTGTTCCTGCATTCTACAAGCCAGTCGGTGGTGGAACTGTTGGAGTATCTACGGCCGAATACAGAAAGCCTAACAAGTAATCTCGATAGGCATAAAATAAAGAAGGGGGCGCTAGCCCCCTTTCTTATTCTTGGAAGATGCTGATTCGCTTGAAATCAAAACCACTGAATGTCATAACGGTCCATTGGTCCACGTAGCGCTTAGTGATAAGCAGTCCAGACTTGTCAATTCGAATGAATCGACGACGGTTTAGTTTGTTGATTACCTTCTTCAGTTCCTTGTACTGGTCATCCTTTACTTCGAAGTAATCAAACGATGTTCCGTCAGAACTTAAGCAAGTCTCTACGGTGTAGTTGAATCCTTGGATGAAGCGAGGAGGTTCTTGAGCGAAGAGTCCTAGAGACAGGACTAATAACAGTGATGCAATTGATGTTTTCATAAGAATTAGTTTGTTATTTGATTCAAATATACGAAATAGTTTTCAATTCTGCAAACTTTAGTGAGAACAAGACTTGATAATTTTGTAAAGAACTTTAATTCAACTCATTATGGCAGACGGAATTTCCAACTTGGAAGACCTCGTAAGGGATATGGGACTCAATATCGTGGACCAGCCCGGAGAAGACTTTCAAGATAATCAGTCAGTAAATCCGCAGATTGTTGATTCACCTGACGCAATACAAAACAGTGACGCTACCACTGAAGAAGCTAGCGAAAGTTCTTTAGCTGACGAGACAGCGCAAATCGAGGAGCCAACTGTTGAGACACCCAGTGAGCCCGTATCCGATGACAACTCAACTGATGAGTCTGATGATAATAGATATGTGTACCGCCAGCAAGACACGGACGATGTAGAGTCGTCCACCGACGAACCAACGGAGGAGGAAGTCCAATCGTTTGTCAATGAATACCTGCAGGAGCAGTTAGGACTTGACCTCGAGGACATCCTATACCGTATCAATACACCAGCGTCGATTGATGAACGGCTAGAGCCGATTCTGAGATTCGTTCAAGAAACTGGGCGCGACCCACAGGACTGGTTCCTGTACCAATCACTGAATCCGTCCGAAATGGATGACCTATCGGTGGTTAAGCTCCAGATGCAGAACGATTACCCCGACTTGTCTAGTGAGGAGGTTAATATGCTTGTATCGGCGAAATACAAGACTGATTCCGAATTTATAGACGAGAAGGAGCAGAAGATGGCAAGCCTTCAGCTTAAGATTGACGCGGGTAACGCTAGAAAGCAGATTGATTCACTCAGAAGCTCATACCTGAAACCAGTCGAAAGGACTGCTCAGGAAGAGACTAAGGCTGAATCGTTTGTTGACGAGCAATGGTTGTCAGAGATGGAACAAGAAGTTGACGCTCTGGATGGAATTGACTTCGAACTCCCTGGAGAGAAGTTGTTTACGTTCGGAATCAACGACAAGTACCGCGAGACAATCAAAAGCAAAAACGCTAATCTGGAGAGTTACTTCGACCAGTACGTTGACCGCGGCGGTAAATGGAACCACGAACTGTTCAGTATGCATCGCACCGTAGTTGATAACATAGACGAAATTGTCAAAGCAGTTTATCAGCAGGGTATGAGCGACGGACAGAGACGGGTTGTAGAGACGGCAGCAAACGTGAAGGTGAATACACCTAACGTAGGTAACGTACAGCCAGGTAACAATGTAGAGGAGCAGCTTCGCCAAATCATCGGAGAGTCTGACTCGATGATGAGATTCCGATTTTAACGTCTAACGCCTAAAAACTAAAAGAAAATGGCAAATATGACTTCCGCAACTCAGGGAACTTTCTTCTCTGGTGCAAACGCTATCAAGCGTCTCGACCCCGCCAAGTACGTCGCTTTGGGTGACTACTTCAACGAGGTTAACAAGCCCGACAACCGCGACGCCCTCGTTAAGGCTTTCGGTGCTCAGGGTATCACTGGCTTCCTGCAGATGGTAGGTGCTGTAAAGAGCGCTGGAACTGCTGACCAAGTTCAGTGGTGGGAAGAGGTTCGCCTCCACCAAACCCAGAAGGCTGTATTGGCCGCTGACACGACCGCTGGTAAGACTATGGTTATCGCCTTCGGTGCTCAGGCTCCCGTTGTTCGCGTTAACGACGTAGTTCTGTTGAGCGGCAAGGAGCGCGCTATCGTTACCGCCATCACTGGTACTACCTCTTTCACGGTAGCTAACCTCGAGGACGCTCCCCTCAGCCAAATCGTTGCTGGTACTTACGAGTTCCCAATCATCGGTAACCTTTACGGACAAGGCACTGACCAACCGACCGAGTACCTCGAGTCGAACGTTGTTAAGCGCACGAACCCATATATGATTGTTAAGGAAATCTTCAAGGTGACTGGCTCACAAGCTACGAACCTCGGATGGATTGACCTTGGCAATGGTGACTACCGTTGGTTTATGAAGGGTGAGGCCGACACGCGTCAGCGCTTCCTCGACAAGCGTGAGATGATGATGTTGCTGGGCCAGAAGGTTACCAACACTGCTAACGTTTCTGTAGAAGGTTCTGAAGGTTACTTCGCCGCTATCGAGAATCGTGGTTTGGTTACCAACGGTTACATCACTGAGTTGTCTGACCTTGACCTTATCATCAAGGAGCTTGACAAGCAGGGTGCTTCTCCCGAGTACGCTCTGTACGTTGACCGCACGCAGGACCTGTTGCTTGACGACTTGGTTGCTAAGGGTAACGCTGGTTCATTGACTGCTGGTGTTGCTACGCAATACGGAGCCTTCAACAACAGCGCTGATATGGCTATCAAGCTTGGCTTCAAATCATTCGGACGTGGTGGTTACACTTTCCACAAGCACGACTGGAAGCTTCTGAACGACCCCACCTTGTTGGCTGGTGCTAACTTCGCTGGTGTTGCTATTCCGATGGCTACTGTAGTTGACCCCAAGTCGGGCGACCGCAACCCATCACTCGAAATCAACTACAAAGCAACTAACGGTGTTAGCCGTGAGATGCACCACTGGTTGACCGGTTCATTTATGGGAGCTTCGAACGACACCAAAGACTTGGTTCAGTTCAACTACCTTTCTGAAATCGCTCTTGTAACGCGCGGCGCTAACCGCCACGTGCTTCTCAAGAAGGCCTAATCATTAGGTTAAGGGACGGGGGGTCTTCGGGCCCCCCTAGCCCTTTCTTTTTTAATCGTTAATTCTATTCAATATGGCACGTCCAGCAATCCGCAGAGAGGAAGCTATCCTTGACGCACCCGAAACACACGTATCCACCCCTGCACCCGTGGCAGCTTCATTCCGACCTAAGCGTCAGATTGAGAAGCAGAAAGAGGGCAGAAAACAAAAGGTCTACTCCGTAATCTCTGGAGGAGGCATCTGGTTCAAGCTGAACCAAAACAACATTACCATCTACGACGCTGAGAAAGACACCGTGAGGGCAATTCGTTATTGCGCTAATGAGCCGTCAATCTACACTGATGAGCAGTCAGTCAACGCTATGCGTGAGCACATCGTGTTTCGTGATGGATATATAGCAGTTGCAGTAAACAAGCCTAACCTTCAGGATTACCTCGACGCGCACCCCGACAACAAGAAGAACGGAGGTAACGTATTCTTCGAGGTAGACTCGTCACGTAAGGCCGAGGAGGATTTGGATAGAGAGTTCCTGCTTCACGATGCCATCTCATTGGTTCGTGACAAGGCAATCGATGAACTGCTATCTGTCGCTATGTACCTCGGAATCAACATCGAGCAGAAGAACCAGGAGATTCGACGTGAGCTCCTCGTGGAGGCCAAGGCTAACCCTAAGGTATTCATTGAGATGTTCGACAATCCAATCGTAAAGATTCGCTCTGCCGTTAAGCAGGCGGTTGACTTCCAGATTCTGCGTGAGCGTCCAGACGGAATCTACTGGTACGATACCAACCGACTCATCATCGCATCTCCGGCAGGTCAGGAGCCAATTGATGTCCTGAGTCGTTACTGTATGACAGAGAAGGGTGCGCCCATCTACGACGAACTGATAAACAGACTCGAGCACTTGGCATAATCTAACTGCTTGACTAACAGAGGGGCTACGAGAGTGGCCCCTTTTTTATTGGTATATTTGCACATAAAGTAACCTATAATGGCTAGCGTCTATACAGTATATTCTACTTTGAAGGATTTGGCGAACAAAGACGAGCGCGGATTCGTCACACCGTCAACCTTCAACGCATTTGCTGCGCTGGCTCAGCAGAATGTATTCAATAGCTTGTTCTCTAAGAATATGCTGTCGTCTACTTCCAAGAGCAGAGGTCTTGACGGTCATAGAGATATGGCCCTAAGCAAGCAGTTAAGAGAGGACCTAGCGTTCTTCTCTAAGGAGTCCACTATCTCTCAGGTAGACGGAACATTCGCAAAGCCAGCTGATTTGGCTAGAATTATCGCCGCTAAGACGTTCGGTACGTTCATCTTGGGTCAGACCACCTCTATTCCAATTGACCTCATCTACGACGAGCTTAAGGCGGAATACATATTCAGAAGCACGCTGTCTCGTCCAACCGAGAATAACCCTATCGCCGTAGTATCTGACAGCATCACTGTTTACCCAACCAACGTAAAGAAGATTAAGCTCAAGTATTACAAGCAGCCATCTGGAATCAATCCCACGACTAAGGCTCGTGTTGTGTCACTTCCTAAGTTTGGCTACACTGTTGTGAGCAATAAGGAGGTGTACGATGCGGCAACTAGCGTTGACTTCGAGCTTCCAGAGCACTACACTCCGCAGCTTATTGTTGAGTTGGCTAAGATGATTGGTGTAAACATTAAAGACAGCGACATCTTCTCGTATGCGTCGTCTGAACAAACTAAGCAGTAAGGATGGCTAGGAATCTAATCACAATCGACGAGGTAGTAAATGACTTCATCCTCACCGTGGGGCAGGACGACTTCGCATCTGACGCTACGGATACGCTCGTTCGTAACCTAGCCCTTCGTGGACTCCGCGAGTTCGGGTTTGATATGCTTAAGGTTGTCAAGAGCATCAAGCTTCCTGTGAATCAGGCGCTAAGAACTGTGGACCTCCCAGACGATTACGTTGACATCGTGAAGATTGGATACGTAGGAACTGATGGACTCGTTTACATATTCGGGCACAATAAGAACATCAACTACTCACAGGTTTATGTCAAGGACGCTAACGGCCTACCCATTGACACGGACGGTGACGGCGTATACGACAGACAGGACGACAAGGGAACAATCGAGCTCACCCAGTCAGTGAAGGGTTACGACCAATACATCTTCAGGAACTTCCTGTACGACAACTCATACGGTGCGGTATACGGACTCGGTGGAGGTCACTACAACGGTGAGTACAGAATGAACCACGAGCAGAACAGAATCGAGCTTTCAATAGGGAGCAACATCGACTATGTGGTGATTGAGTACGTGGCTGACGAAGCACGTAGCGCTAACCCACTGGTACATATCTATGCAGAGCCTGCCCTGCGCTCATATATCTACTACCGTCTGATAGAGCGCAAAAACACGGTCCCTCTCGGGGAGAAATCCAGAGCCAGACAGGAATACTACAACGAAAGAAGACTTGCGAACGCTAGACTGAAGAGCTTCAACAAAGATGAGGCACTCAAGACTATCCGCAAGAATTTCAAGCAATCCCCAAAAATGTAATGAAGAACTGCAACAAATGCAATACAGTAAAACCTCTAGAAGGTTTTAATAAGCACCCACGGACTTCCGATGGTGTTGATACTGTTTGCAAAATGTGCAAGAAAGATTACGCTAAAAGCTACAGGGTTAAAAATCCAGATAAAGTAAAGAACAACAATCGTAGATTTAGAGAAAAGTATCTTAGTGAAACAAATGGGTATGCAGTATACTATCTTCCTGAAGAGCACTATGTTGGATTTACAAACAATATAAGAACAAGAATGATTGACCATAGAAAAAAGAATAAGTCTACTATCGGTTATGAAGTATTATGCATCTGTGAAAGCCCCATAGATGCTCACCTGTACGAAACTATGTTTCATCAACGGGGATACAATGGGTTTCAACATAAATACTAAGGCCGATGCCAATAGACAAGCTAACTCCTCGTTATCTGAATAAGGACGACGACTTCTTGATTGTGAAGTCTGTCGAGATGGTCGACGCGTTGAATGTTCACGTTGGTAATAACGAAGATGGTAACTCTGACGTATTGAAGAACAGCCGTGGTAACTCAGCAATTAGCATCGCCATTGGTTCTGAACTGCCAGCTGGTAGCAATATCGTTGTTGGGTCTGGACTTAACGTAGAGAAGAGCGAGATTGTCTTCGCTGTGTACAACTCTAATGGAAGCCACAGCCTGTATCATTACGCAACGTCAACTGACCAAGTAAGGCTTGTATATAGAGATTCCGTATTAGGTTTCACTCCTATGTGTTTCGTTAAGTTTGACTTTATAGTCAAGGAGAACGGAGATACTATAACTTACTTCACTGACGGGATTACTGACCCAAAGAAAATTAACATAACTAAAGCGTTACTCGGGACCGGTTACCCATACAAGTCTGCTGGAGTGTACAACTACACGGACGAGGAGAAGCTTGTATGTATTACCACCGCTAAGCAGCCACCACTGGCTCCTCCGACCGTTGCGTTCACTTCAGTTCCGAACGAAGACAACTTTGTTTACGATGAGTTCTTTCAGTTCGCGTACCAGTATGTATACGAGGATGGTGAGGTTTCCGCTATATCTCCGTATAGTGATATTGCAGTCAATGCATATCAACTTCTTGACGGATTTGTGTCTGATGCCACTAAGGATATCCTTAACGCAATCAATGTAACAGTTAACCATAGTCGTGCTGACGTATCTAAGATTAGACTACTTGCTCGCTCTGCTGACGTTACTGGCTTCTTTGTTGCTGATGAGATAGATAACCTTCGCACATCTACGACTGAAACCATAACGTTCACTAACAGTAAACTTCGCTCATACATCGCTCAGGCCGAGCAAAACAAGATGTATGACAATGTGCCGCAGAAAGCTAACTCACAGGCTATATCTGGCAATAGACTCGTTTACGGTGGATACACTGAGTTCTACGATAACGTGGACCCAAGCGTAACAATAACAGAGCTTAATAACGAGAAGGGACAGTCTGTATATATCAGCGTAAACCCTACAACCGCATCTACTGTATACTACAATCCGTCAGGAAGTGTAATCACTTCTAAGTTCAACGTCGTAGTTGGCGACACTATAAACTCTACCTCGTTCCCAAGTGAGGTGTTTATGGATTTTCAGCTTTCTTCATTGATTAGCATACTTCCTGGAAGTGAGGGAGCTATCGACTTTACTGACGATGACGCTGCGACTGACATTTCGCTTGGAGATATAAAGCTCGATATCACGAAACAGTTCACCCTGCCTGCGTACGATGGACTAACCACTGGAAGCCCTGATGTGTATGCGGTATTTATAAACAACATCATCGGCAACTACACTGTGCCTATCACGGAAGGTGAGGCTACGCTGCAACCTTCTGGATGGGTTCATAACTTGAAGGGGAATGCAACTATAAACATATCTCTTGACGCTGTTAACTACGGTACGACTCAGATTTCTTTTTTGGTGAAAGTTACAGCCGTGAGCATAGAGACCACAAGTGGATACGATGTGGCCACCGGAGCTCCTATGAGCTCATCAGAATTCATATCGTTGACGCTTGACCCAACGTTGCTTGCTACGGCATACACCACTCGCTTCCTTCAGTTTAGAGCCTACAAGAACTACAACTCTAGACAATACTACACTCCGTCGGACAGAACATTCAAGGCTGGACAGCAGCACAAGTTCGGAATCGTATACTACGACAAGTTCAACAGAAGCGGTGCTGTTAACGAGATTGGAGCCAAGGAGATTTCTTGGTACTCTCAACGTCCAGCTGACGGACGCGGCCCTGCCTCTTTGCAGTTCAGACTCAGCCACAATCCGCCGAGCTGGGCTAGGAAGTGGCAACTGCTCTACTCCCCATTCACGTCTTACAACTACTGCCTTCAGCATAGCGTGAGCGAGGCGTTCGCGGCAGACAAGGATGATACCATCTACGTATCTATGAATACCCTCGAGGGTAAGTCGTACTCATACATAGACTTCAAGAACGCTAAAGTCGAGTATGTATTCGGAGAGGGAGACAAGGTAAGGCTAGTTAAGTATGAGACTGGAACACTTCCTGGTGGTGACAATGTCTACGTTGATTACGAGTTTGACGTTGTTGGATACGAATACTACAATGCCGCAGATTTCCCTGTTACAACAACAGTTAGTGACGACAGGAAGAGTGGATGGTTCTTGAAACTGAAGAATAACGCCGACGCTGGAGGGTTTACTAAGACTGAGGTCATTGGAGATACTGACCTGTGGAATAAGAACACCGTTGTTGAGATTTACAGACCGATAAAGCAGGCCGACATAAACATATACAGAGAGATATCTGAAGTATACGATGTCGTGAACGTTTCAGGTACATACAGACACAAAGGAGACAGAGACTACTCGTACACTTGGGCGTCTGGGACTTCCAATATAACCGTAAACAACGGATTCGCTACCACGTCACTTGACATCAGAACAGGTGACCTCATAACTATTAGTATTACCATATTAGGTATTCTTACATCTTATGAAGTTAGAGTCGGAACTATTAAGAGAGTTGGTGCCGGAGTAACATTCTCTGTTGCTAATGCTAACGTAGTTGGACAGCTTGGAACATCAGTACCGCCTAACGGAGGATACTCTCTGGCTAATATATCTAACTTGACTCAAGCAGTTATCGAAACGTTTAACGGAGATGTATACTACAGGCTCCGCCAAATGAACGTGGTGACTTCATACACGAGCACTCCTCTTATGACCACAACGTTCGAGGATACATTCGTGGAGGATAATTCGATTACTGACTTTGCGGACTCTAAGTTCACTAGCTTAGGTCGTCCCAACGCACCAGCACCAACTGCTGGACAGGTGTATCGAAAATCAACAATCACGTATTCAGAGCCTTACGTTCTGGACTCTCAGGTATTGTCACTATCATCATTCAATCTAGCTCAGGCTAACTTCGTTGACTTCTCGCCTGTTTATGGTGGCATACAGTACATCGTGGATGGTGGTGACTCAATCACGGTACTTCAGGAGCGTAAGTGTTCAGTTGCACCAATCAATAGAAACCTCATTGAGTACATCGGTGGAGGAGCAGGAGTGACCGTATCTACAAACTTCATCGGAGCCCAGAGCTTCTACGCTGGAGATTACGGAGTAGGCAAGCACCCTGAGTCTGTTGTGAACTTCTTCGGTAGAGTATACTTCGCTGACGTTAACACTGGCAAAGTAATTAGGCTCGGTCCAGATGGAATCACTCCGATTAGCGAAGAGGGTGTTGACTCATACATTCAGACTAAGCTAGCAGACGCTATCAAGATTGGAGATAGCAACTTCAAGTTCGTAGGAGCTATGGACCCTGAGCGTGGTGAGTACATCATATCGTTCCAGAAGAGATTATCTCCTGGCACCTACTCAGATGAAACAATAGCTTTCGATGTCAAAGGTGGGGTTTGGAGAACTAGATACTCATTCATACCAGAGTCTGGCATATACGTAGACAACGTAATGATTACGTTCAAGAACGGAGCTGCCTGGGAGCACACCGATGCATCGACCAGAAACACGTTCTACGGAAACGCTGGAGTCAGTCAGGTGAAGGTTGTATCGTCTCAGAATAACTCTATGGTCAAGGTATACGAGGCAATAAGCATCGAAGGTGACGCTGCGTGGAACTTTTCTGTGGAGACGAAGGAGCAGTCAACTGATACTGTAACATCTATGGACAAGCGAGAGGGAGCATACTATTCTAGTGTTCCTACCGCGATATCGTCCACCTCTAATATCGTCCCGCTCGGAAAGGTTTCATCTGTGGTTGCCATAACTGGCGGATACAGAGTTACGTTCTCGTCTGATGTTTACAATCTATCGTTCCCGCTTAACGGTACGATAAGTGTGAGCACAGGTGGCGGAAACTTTGGAAGTGTAACAACTGCCATATCATCTATATCTGATAGAAACGTTATAGATTTCGTTGGCTCATACGTTCCAGTGGTTGGCACGGTGATAGCAGTCAACTCAAACTCATTCATCGATGGGGACAAGATTAGAGGTCCTTACGCGATGTTTACTTTCACAAACACTTCGACTAGTCCTGTCGAGGCATACGCATTTAACGCTTACTTTAATCGTTCTATGCTTCACAATGAATTAGTTAACTAATAGGTATCTTTGTATTATGAAGTCCAAGAAGTCATACAAGAAATACGCTGGAGGAGGAATAGGTCCAACCGCAGCAATTGGTGCTGGCTTACAAGCAGCCGCTGGAATCGGTCAACTGGCCTACGGTATCGCCGCCAATAAGAAGGCTAACAAAGAGCTTGAGCGTGTAAAGGCTTCGGCTCCTTCACTCGATACTCCGTCTGAATACTACAAGGCATACAAAGAGTCTTACGACCAGAACATTATGAATCGCCAAATGGAGAACGTCAATCGTGCTCTTTCTGGAGGTACTCAGGCTCTCGGTGCGGCAGGCGGTCGTGCGCTTCTCGGTGGACTTGGTGCACTAACTGAAGGTGCAGCTCAACAACAGCAGAGCTTGGCCGATATGCAACAACAGCGTCAGA
>Ga0222714_10001140_pt1 | contig 30077 bp, 30 predicted proteins | sample C33_3DmetaG_FD_165048 | JGI IMG/M metagenome (GOLD analysis project Ga0222714, IMG submission 165048) | Estuarine water microbial communities from San Francisco Bay, California, United States - C33_3D | ecosystem: Environmental > Aquatic > Marine > Unclassified | place: USA: California... | reverse complement strand
GCAGGAGATGAATCTTAACTGAGCATCAAAGCGCAAGACACATGACTGTTATGATGCACAAGCACTCAAAACACCCTTTGAGATTGGCTATTACCTAAAGCTTAGCGGGACTTGCTTTAACTCCCTTATAAAGCACTCCTTGCCTAAGCGCCATTATACGGTCTCTTTCCGCTAACGCTGCCTCATCCATGTCCCTCTTCGGAGGCGTCTCAAGGATGAAATTGCCAAACAAATCCTCACCCCGAACAAGCCACGCACTATCCTTTTCACCGTTAATTTGCGCAACATCTGGCGTTATATAGCGAATAGCAACACCAATTCTCCTGTCTGACCCTCGGTTAGGCTCAGAGGCGTGAATAGTACGCACATGATGCAGCGACATCTCTCCTGGCTTTAGCGGGCAAAACACACCATCCGCATCATCAATTTCCATATCAATTTCTTGGCCACGAGTAAGGAGATTGTCAGCTGCCAAGGTATCTTGGTGTGGTCTCTGATCCAGAGCCTGCGAACCGGGGAGCATTTTCATGCAACCTGACTGAATCGAGGCAGGAGAAAGTGCAATCCAGGCTGTCGCCACCTGAGGCTTAGATAGTCCCCAATAAGTGGAATCTTGATGCCAGGACACATAACCTGGGGCGCCAGCATCCTTCACAAAAAGGCTCAGACCCCAAACCATCAAATCTGGGCCAAGGATATCCTCAACTGCATCAAGCACTTTTGGATGCGAAGCGAGCTCGGCTGCCCAGGTCTGGATGAGATATAGCTTTTGTCCCTTAGAAAGCTCATACCAACCGCCATTTTGGCTTTCATAGGCCTCAAAACGAGCTCTATAGTCAGCAACTTCTTTATCATCCAGCACGCAAACTGGAGAAACGAAGCCATCCCGTTTGTAATTTTTCGCCTGCTCAGACGTTAAAAGCTTGTTCAAAACTGCAATCAATCAGATGCCTCAACGGACTCCGTGTCAGACGAAGTACGGCGCCTACGACGCGGTTTTGGCTCAGTTTTCAGGAACGCGACATCAATTTCGTTAGAACTCTCAGTTTCTGCTTCTAAATCAAGCGCAGGTTCTTCCCTGAATTCATCCGACCTTTCTACTCGACCACGACGCGGTGGTGCCGAGTTCTCATTAAACCTTTGGCGCCCCTCGTATTCGTTGGGTTCGACGTCGGAGGAATCCCGACGGTTAGATATGCGACGAGACCGACGAGGCGCTATGTCATCAATTTCCTCATGACGCCCTGTGGGATACTCTTCCCGCTCATTAACACGTTCTGACTGCTCTTCCCTATCGGCACGATCAAACCGGTCTTCGGACCGACCATCGTGATCACTCTCAGAACCGTCATCACGTTGGACACGCCGGTCTTCAAATGACGCATGACGGTCTTCAAATGACGCATGACGGTCTTCAAATGATGCATGACGGTCGCGTTGTTGATGCTCAATAGCAGCATTAGCAGCACTAAGGACCCTGTAGTAATGCTCGGCATGCTGAAATAGGTTTTCCGCTAGAATTGAATCACCGGCGGCCTGGGCATCGCGAGCTTGGGCCAAATAGCGGTCCAGCACCTGAGAAGCAGACCCGCGGACCCGACCTCCGGGACCATTACTATCAAAGGTCTGATTGCGTGGGTTTTGATGCCTACCACGATTATTGTTGTTGTTTCGACCGCGCGGCCGTCTTTGATTCATAGTCTGAATATCCGCTCTTAGTTGCGGGCTAACCTTGTTCAATTCCCAGCAGCCTAAAATCCAAACCCGCACGCCGCGGGCAGGTATATAAACTGGTGAATGGAACTGACGCGCAAGAAGAAAGGCTTTCTGTCTACACGCGCTCTTAGGTATACCCAATTCGAGGCGATTGCCAAGTTCTTTATTTCATACTGAGCTTAATTTTAAGCCAATTTGAAAGTTAAACAACGAACACGATTGCCAATATCGTTTAATTCACGCTGCCTGATAAAGCCAGCCTGCTCAAACAATTTGGTTACCGCAGCAGATTGTCCCTCACCAATTTCAATTACAACCACCCCTCCTGGAGCCAATAATGCTGGAATTTGCAGCGCTAATTCACCATAAGCGTCAAGTCCGTCAGGACCGGCATACAGCGCAGAAGGTGGGTCGAACTGCTCCGTGGCTTTGTCTGGCCGCGGGCCGTTAACGGTTCCAACATACGGGGGATTTGAAACAACAAGATCAAACCCAGGAAAACCATTTCCAATATTACTAAATGCCTCAGCCCAATCTCCGCAAACAAATTGAGCTCGATTAGAAAGTCCAAGACGCTGGCTATTCAATAGTGCGTTCTTGCAAGCACCTTTGCTTCGATCAAGCCCTAATCCGAGCGCGCTTTTTCTCTCAGATAGCAAAGCCAAGAGTATACACCCGGAACCAGTACCTAGATCCAGAATATACGGAGTTTGCAAACCAGCTATGGCATCTAAACCAGCTTCAACTAAGATTTCAGTGTCGGGTCGGGGATCTAATACTTCTTGTCCAATTGCAAAAACAAGGCTCCAGAATTCTCGATACCCTAGTATTCGAGAAAGTGGTTCTCCATTAGCCCTACGTCTTAAAAAGTCTTCTGCGATAATTACGAACTCATTGGGAATTTCGATTTCTGGGTGAGAAAATAAGTGCTCAGAAGGCACGCGCATTGCGTGAGCAAGCAACAACCTTGCCTCTGCTCGTGGTCTCTCGACGTCATTAAGACGTGCTACCGCTGCTCTTATCCAAGTGTCAGCAATCATTCCAGACTGGCGAGGCGCGTCGCCTGATCTTCAGCGACTAAAGCATCTATTAACTCTGACAATCCAGCTCCAGAAAAAACTTGATCAATTTTATACAAAGTTAGGTTGATCCGATGGTCTGTTACTCGACCTTGAGGAAAATTATATGTCCTAACTCTCTCCGATCTGTCACCAGAGCCCACCTGGATTCGCCGCTCTTGCGCCCGCTCAGCATCACGACGTTCGCGCTCGGCTTCGTAGATCCGAGCACGCAAAATGGTCATCGCCTTAGCTCGATTTTTGTGCTGGGACTTTTCGTCTTGTTGGTTAACAACGATACCAGTCGGCAGATGCGTAATCCGTACGGCAGAGTCGGTTGTATTCACATGCTGGCCGCCGGCACCCTGTGAGCGAAAAGTATCTATGCGCAGATCCTTTTCATCAATGGAAACATCAACCTCTTCTACTTCTGGTAAAACAGCCACTGTCGCTGCAGATGTATGAATTCGGCCACCTTGCTCCGTCACAGGCACCCGCTGAACCCGATGGCCACCTGATTCAAATTTCATCTTGGCAAAAACGCCTCTGCCGCCAATCTCTGCCACGGCTTCCTTTAAGCCACCGAGCTCAGTTTCACTCACAGATAATGGCTCAAACTTCCAACCTTGTGTTTCCGCATATCGCTGATACATCCTAAATAGGTCGGCAGCAAATAATGCAGCTTCATCACCGCCGGTTCCAGGGCGGACTTCCAAGATGGCATTTCGTTCATCATCTACATCTTTAGGAAGAAGAGCTATTAGAACTTCACGCTCAGCAATTTCTATCTTTTCCGCCAGATCAATTTTTTCCAACTCTGCCAATTGGCGCATTTCTGCTTCAGAGTCAGGATCGTTTAAAATTTCCCCAAGATCGGCGAACTCATCCCGCAGTTCCTGAAGATTTCGGATTACCGTAGCAATTGGATCGAGCTCGCTGTATTCCCGAGAGAGCTTTACGAACTCGTCTGCAGACAATTCCTCGCTCGCCATGCGGGCCGATAATTCTTCTACCCTGCTGAGAACTTGAGCAAGTTTGTCATCAAAACTCATAGTTCAACTAACCGTTCAACAAGGTTGTCGAGCATTACCTCTTCCTGTGCCCCGGTATCCATGTCACGCAATGTAGCTTTCTTAGCCTGCAACTCGTCATCACCAACAATTACCGCAACCTTTGCGCCCATTCTGCCTGCTCGTTGCATACGCCGCTTGAGATTTCCTGAGAAGGCTATGTCGGTAGGAATCCCTTTTGCCCTTAGACTAAAGGCATATTTCTTCAAAGCTCTCTCTGCAACGCCCCCAATTGGTATCAAAGCAATAGGGCTAGGCAACTCTAATTTAGGCAAAGTCTGCTCAGCTAGCATCGCAAGACGCTCAATACCTCCAGCCCAGCCTACTCCAGGAGTTTCTGGCCCGCCCATCATCCCAATGAGACCATCGTAACGACCACCACCTATAACTGTTCCCTGGGCGCCAAGGGCGTCAGTCACGAACTCAAAAGCCGTATGACAGTAATAATCAAGTCCTCGCACTAATCTGGGGTTAAGTTCATAGGCGATACCCAAATCGTCGAGACCCTCGCGGACTGCACTAAAGAACTCGGAGGCAGAAGCAGTTAGATACCCATCAAAAGACGGGGCTCCATTGACGATTTCTTTGTCACTCTGGTCTTTAGAATCAAGAATTCGAAGCGGATTCTTTTCAAGTCGTGCAACACTATCGTCAGATAACCTGGCTTTATAATCAGAGAAGTATTCAACCAAAGCTGTTCGGTAAGCCTGCCGGCTTTCAGTATCGCCGAGAGTATTAAGATTAAGGACACAGTGCTGAAGCATCTCTAACTGATCCAAAATCTGTGCTGCTAGCGCTATAACCTCGACATCACCAGAGGGACCAGGCACCCCGAATAATTCTACTCCAATTTGGTGAAATTGCCGCTGACGACCCTTCTGTGGTCGCTCGTACCGAAACATTGGCCCTGCATAAAAATATTTTAGCGGCAAATCATTTTGAAGCTTGGCAGAAATAAATGCCCGCGCGACGCCAGCGGTATTCTCTGGCCTTAAAGTTATCCTTTCCCCACCGCGATCTTCAAAAGTGTACATCTCCTTGGTTACGACATCAGAAACATCACCAAGGGTGCGTGCAAACACTTCAGTAAATTCAAAAATAGGAGTCTGTATTTCACCATAGCCATAAACATTGGCCAAACCACGAGCTGCATCTATCACGCGGCTGTGGCGGCGAAATTCCTCAGGAAAAAGATCGACTGTCCCTCGGACTGGGCGTACGGACATTACCTATAACTCTCCGCCATCATGCAGTCGCTAGCGCAGCAGCTGCCCGCTCTTTTTCAATCTCGGTAGCCTTGGTTTCAATTTGAGCAACCAAGTGATCGACAAGATTCACATCAGTTATCCTATGGTCGGGCAATCCACTCACATAAACCATATGAGTTCCCTTCCCGCCACCGGTAATACCGATGTCAGTTTCTCGAGCTTCACCTGGTCCATTAACAACACATCCGATAACGGAGACCGTCATTGGCGTGGAAATATGGGCAAGTCGTTTTTCTAACAAAGCGACCGTATTGATCACGTCGAATTGCTGGCGGGCACATGACGGACAAGAAATGACGTTGATGCCACGATGACGAAGTCCAAGAGACTTCAATATATCGAAGCCTACTTTGACCTCCTCGGCCGGCTCTGCCGAGAGAGACACTCGCAAGGTGTCTCCAATGCCGGCCCAAAGTAACGAACCAATTCCAATCGCACTCTTTACAGTACCAACGCGGAGACCTCCTGCCTCAGTGATACCTAGATGCAACGGATAATCGCAAGCGTCCGCAAGACCTTGATAGGCTGCAACAGCCAAAAATACATCTGACGCCTTTACACTTATCTTAAATTCTGTGAAGTCGTGATCTTCTAAAATACGAGCATGGTCGAGAGCACTTTCAACAAGAGCATCCGGACATGGCTCTCCATATTTCTCTAGAAGATGTTTCTCTAAGCTGCCCGCGTTCACCCCAATGCGTATCGCGCAACCATAATCTTTAGCTGCTTGAACTACTTCACGAACTCTTTCAGCCGAGCCTATGTTACCAGGATTAATACGAAGGCAGGCAGCGCCAGCTTTTGCCGCCTCAATAGCGCGTCGATAATGAAAATGTATGTCAGCTACGATTGGAACTTTTGCAGCTCGCACAATTTCAGATAAAGCAGCTGTTGAGTCTGCATCAGGGCAAGAAACACGAACAATATCAACCCCTGCTTCCTCTGCTAGCCTTATCTGATCGATTGTGGCACCAGGATTGCTCGTTAAGGTGTTAGTCATCGTCTGAACGGTAATAGGAGCGTCACCGCCAACGGCAACGTTTCCAATCATGATCTTACGCGACTTACGACGTTCAATGTCACGGTAAGGTCGAACGCTCATTTTAAATACACCCAGGCAGTTGAGATTTTACACCAGCACATTGCCCCAAATATCGGGCTACGAGTGCAGTAAATTTATAGGCGACCTGCAAGAAGGTCGTTTGCTACTAAGTGCAAATCGCGCACAACCTGACCGTATTTACCGATAGGTGGTGCCAAGCGATCGTCAACGCGCACCTCAAGCCCCCCCGCATTTCCTGCTGTCATAGTTAATCCCGTACGATCCGGCACTTCATAAATTTCGCCTTCGCGCAGCACTCGCGAAAACAGAATCTTACCGGTCTTAACCGAACGAATTTCGATCCAAGTATCAACAACCGCTCGCAATTTGACCATTCCCGCAGCTGGCTGTGGCAACGCAGCACCATCATCAACAGACGGCGACATGGGCTTGCGGGTGTGCGTCACTGGCGCGTGCGATAATCCTGTTGACGCCATTGCCGGGCCTACTGCTGGTATAGACCAATTTTGATCAGCCTGCAGCATAGCGAGGCGAGGCTCAGGAAGGTCGACAGCAAGGTCTATCTTGGCCGGGAGGTTGGCGGGCTTAACTTCGACGGTAAGGGTTTCGGTCGTTGGAATTTGACGCGAAGGGGGCAGAGGTGTGACACGTGCTTCTTTATTTTCAGTAGGAAGCTGCAAGGCAGCAACTGTCCGGGTCACCGGAGGCTCCAAATCCTTATAAGGGCGATAAGGAGCAGCAATGGGAGGCACTGGTTCCGCAGCATCTAAAAAAACTGGGGCGTCTGCTTGCGCAAAAGTCTCAGCAGCGCTCTCAAACCGAGCCTTATTATTGTAAAAATACCAATAGACGTAGCCAGCCAATACCAAGCAAACTAATGCGGCGGCGGCTACTGCGGTTCGAGGTTCGCGCTCAGCTTCAGGAATCCTAGCCCTCAGAGGCGGTGTTGGAATTCCTGCAATGCTCGCCTGCACGGAACGCGCCGCAGCTTCAACATCTGCTCCAAGATATTCTGCGTAAGTGCGCACAAAACCAAGCGCATAGGCTCGCCCTGGTAAGGCATCAAAGCGATCATCCTCAATCGCATCAATATAGGCTCCCCGTATACGGGTCTGCCGCGCTACTTCATCAACTGTGATTCCTTGGTTCTCACGGAGGGATCTGAGGAAAAAACCGACAGACTCATCCCGTTGAGGAGCAGCTTTTGGACCTGAAGAGCTGGAATTACCAGCCACAACCCAAAGCTTTAGATTGCTCTTGTTAACCACTTCAGGAACTTCCGACCCAGCCACAAAAACGTCTGATAGCCGCCCGTATCTATTTAAAGACACCAAGCTTGACCCTACAGACTCCAGTATTTCTTTTAACTGCACAGTCCACGAACATCAACGGATATAATCATTCTTCTAACGGTAATCCGTGACTCACAGCAAATTCATGAATCTGACTGCGTACGCTGTGCTCTTCTGAGTCGATTAATTCATCGATCAGTTTTTTTACGGTTGTTGTATCAAGATTCCTTACGATCTCTTTTATCAAGCTAACGGAAGACGGTGAAACCGATAGATTTTTAATTCCAAGACCAGCTAAGGCTATAGCCCCCAGGGGATCGGACGCCATCTCCCCACATACCGAAAGCGGAGTACCAGCCCTCCGAGCAGCACGAACAATATGGCGCAGCATTGATAGGGCTGGCGGGGATAAAGAGTCGTATCGGTCATTCATTCGAACTCCGTCCCGATCAGCAGCAAACGTAAATTGCAGTAAATCATTAGTTCCTACGGTGGCGAAATCCATTCGCCTTAGAGCCCGCTCACCTTGCCAAACTAGGGACGGCGTTTCTATGGCAACTCCTACATTTACCCGCCTCGGAGCCTTTCCGTCCGACGCCGCCTGATTGAGAGCCACCCCCAAAATAGCGCGCGCTTGCCTAATCTCGTCCACCTCGGCCACCATTGGGAACATGACATTTAGATCGTCATTTGCCGCCGCCACGGCTAGAGCATAGAGCTGTTCCCGCAGAGAATCGGGTAAATCTAATGCGATGCGTATCGCCCTCCAACCAAGGGCAGGGTTGGCCTCTCGATGATTAATCAGGGCAGCTGGAGTTTTGTCGCCTCCATGATCAAACGTCCGAAAAGCGATCGGCCTGCCTCCAGAAATACGTCGCACTTCAGAATAAAGCGCTATCTGCTCATCAAGAGTAGGTAAGCCAGATCGCCCAAGAAATGACAACTCAGTCCTGAACAGGCCAATGCCCTCGGCGTCTTCATTAATCGCCGTCTCCACATCCAAAAGCAGACCGGCGTTAGCCATGATCGATATTCTATGACCATCACGCGTATGAGCGGGGCCATGACCGGTATTGGCATAACTTGCCTTCCGAGCTGACCTAGCAGCTGCAGATGCCTTAAATGTCGATAGAACCTGTGCGGCCGGACGCAAAAGTGCCTGGGCATGGTCAGCATCAAGAATAATCTGGTCACCCGGCTGGACAATACTTAAAGCTCCAGGGACCCCAGCTATTGCTGGAATGCTTAGAGCTCTGGCTACGACTGCTACATGGGACGATAGAGATCCCTCTTCTAGGACCAATCCAACAATTCGAGAGCGATCAAGCTCCAGGAGTTCCGCAGGACCCATGGCATGGGCAAAAAGAATTGATTGCTTAGGCAATTCAGCAAAATCTGGTTCACCAGCTTCTAATGCCAAACCCCGAACTAAACGTCCGGCGAGATCATCAAGATCAGCAAGCCGTTCGCGAAGATAGGCAGAAGGAGCGCGACGAAGCCTAACCCGAGCTTCAGTTTGAACGCGCCGAGCCGCAACTTCGGCTGTCATTCCTTGTTCAACGCCCTTTCGAATGCGCCTAATCCACGCATCATCACTGGCAGCAAGCCGAAAAGCTTCTAAGACATCCCGATGCTCACCTGAGGTTTGCAGGTCTGGTGTTGATAGGAGGTTATCAAGTTCACCCAGCATCCGCTCTACCGCAGATTCCAGACGCTTGATTTCAAAGGGAATATCTTCCGCAACCATGCGCTGAATTGGTAAAGGTGGATCGCGCATAGCTGCGACGCCAATGGACAGCCCGGGAGATATACGAATGCCCGCGATCCGTGCAGTTGGAGCATTCTCATCATTAGCAACGAAAGCCAAAAAATCGGGATCCGCAGCCACTTCCGCCATCAGGGACGCAACGATTGCCAAAGCTTCTATGTCATCGTCATCGTAGGATCGATCAGCAACATGCTGAATAACAAGAACTCCGCCAACTATCCCACTTCGGAGCAGTGGTGCACCCAAAAAAGTACTGTAAGCATCTTCACCAGTTTCTGGCCGATAGGCGAAGGATGGATGATTTTGAACATCTTGGATTGCTATCGGGCCTGTAGCTGCCGCAGCTAAACCAACCAGACCTTCACCAGGAGCAAGTCTGGTGCTGAATACGGCTTCTGCTCGCAATCCGTGTGTCGCAGCTAATGCCATCGCACCGTCGCGCTGCCTGAGATACAACGAACAAACATCCGCACGAAGCACTTTGGCAATAACGTCCACAACCTTAGCCAGGCGCACGGGAGCCGGCGCAGGATGTCCTACAGCGTCGCGAACAGCGCGCAGCATCGTGCGCCACCCAGTGTTGCTTTCGTTAGAACCCGACTTTTCCAAATTTACCATTTCGTTGAATCTAACTTACTCAACGTCGAACCAGAGCATCCTCTGCCTGCTCGAGAAGTTCAGAGATAATTACGGAAGTGGGCTGAACTTCGTTTATCATTCCCACGCTTTGTCCAGCCATCATGGATCCACCTTCCACGTCGCCATCAACAACAGCTCTTCGCAAAGCACCTGCCCAGAAATGCTCAATCTCCAGCTGCGCCGCCTTCTGGTCAAGTTCACCAGAACGCCATCGTGCAATAACTGAATGCTGTGTTTCTACAAAGCGCTTCTGCGCTTCATTTTGTAGGGCGCGCACTGGGATTACAGGAAACCTTGGGTCAACCTGAACACTCGGCATGGCATCCCGCGCTGCTCCTTTAACAAACGCTTCCTTAAATTTTGGATGGGCGATTGATTCTGCCGCACAAACAAAACGTGTACCTAGCTGGCATCCCGCCGCACCCATTTCTAGGTACGACAAAATTGCTTCACCCCGGCCGATCCCACCCGCAACAAATACTGGTACTTCAGAAATATTAGGAAGAATCTCTTGGGCTAAGACCGAAGTTGAAACTGGACCAATGTGGCCACCAGCTTCGGTGCCCTCAATTATCAATCCATCGACCCCATCGCGCACCAATTTTCTTGCAATTCCTAAAGCTGGCGCAAATCCAATTAACGATGCGCCTAATTCCTTTACCCGTCGCATAGCAGATCGTGGAGGGATGCCACCTGCCAAAACAATGCAACCAACCTGTTCCTCGCCACAGACCTCAATGAGATCCAACAAGTCGGGGTGCATCACTATCAGATTAACGCCAAAAGGCTTAGACGTAAGGGATTTGGTCGCTCTTATCTCTGACCGGAGAAGCTCTGTAGTCATAGAGCCGCAGGCAATTACACCAAAGCCTCCAGCGTTCGAAATAGCCGCGACAAGGTTTCGCTCCGACACCCAAGTCATCGCACCGCCTAAGATGGCGTGTTCAACGCCAAGCAGCTCCCGCCCACGAGAAGATAAAAGCTTAATATGCGCTCGTGCAGCTGATTTATCCATTTTGATTACTCTGAGTCGAGGCCGTAAGCAGTGTGAAGTGATCTAAGAGCTAGCTCTAAATAATCTTCAGAGATCAGGACGCTGACTTTAATTTCTGACGTGGAAATTACTTGAATATTTACGCCTTTGTCCGCCAATGCTTGAAACATTCGTTGAGCCACACCCGCGTGGCTGCGCATTCCGACGCCAACAACAGAAATCTTTGCAACATTTCGATCAGCTAAAATCTCTCGAAATCCAATTTCACTCTTGTGGCGATTAAGATGATCAATTGTGCGATCGAAATCTGCCTCTGTGACAGTAAAAGTCATATCAGTTGTTTGACCGTCGGCAGATACGTTCTGGACAATCATATCAACATTAATTTCCGCTTCAGTCAGAGGTCCAAAAATGGCCGCAGCTACTCCAGGACGGTCATCAACACTTGAGAGGGTTATTTTTGCTTCATTTTTGTCATAGGCGATTCCAGTAACAACTTCCTGCTCCATGTCTTCTACCTCCGCCGCAACAACAGTCCCTGGCTTGTCTTCAAAACTAGAGAGAACTGTAACCGGCACATTAAAATTCATTGCCATTTCAACTGAACGCGTCTGCAATACCTTGGCGCCTTGAGAGGCTAGCTCCAACATTTCCTCATAAGTAATGCGATCAATTTTGCGCGCCTTTGGAACAATTCTTGGGTCACAGGTATAAACACCATCTACATCGGTATATATATCGCAACGATCAGCCTTGAAGGCTGCTGCCAGCGCCACTGCGGTCGTATCTGAACCACCTCGGCCGAGTGTTGTCACCCTTCCATCCGGCCCAATCCCCTGAAAACCAGCGACGACAACCACAACGCCCTGCTCCATTAACTCAACAGCTTCTCGGCCATCAATCTCATCAATCCGAGCTCGGCCATGGATCCCATCGGTTTTAAGGGGCAGTTGCCAACCCAAAAATGATCGAGCCTCCACTCCCATAGACTGAAGCACTATGGCTAGCAGACCTGCTGTGACTTGTTCCCCAGTCGCCACTACCGTGTCATACTCGGCGGCATCGTGAAGGGAAGAGGCTTGCTTGACCAAGTCGACCAGCTTATTCGTTTCTCCGGCCATAGCGGATACGACAACAGCGACCTGATCACCAGATTCGTGGGCTAATTTGACTCGAGCGGCCACATTACGAATGCGGTCGAGATTAGCGACAGAAGTACCACCAAATTTTTGGACGATGCGCGTCACTTCGGAATACCCTTTGAGCTCACAATGACTTAATAGCGTCTGCGCCCAGACCGATAACTGTTGCCTGACAACATTTTGCGCAACATATTGGTCTGAACGACCGCCCGCAAGCTAAGGTCGAGGAGTTGACGTCTGATGAGTGTAATCGCCGCAGGAAGCATTGACCCGCGGGAAGCAGAGCAGTTTGCAGCCCTTGCGGATCAATGGTGGGATCCAGATGGTGCATTTCGTCCTTTGCACCGCCTAGGCCCAGTCCGGATGGGGTTTATCGCAGACATGGTTTCTGCACACCTAGGGCGCCCTCGGGGGATTGGCCAACTCGATGGCCTCCAGGCCTTAGATGTTGGCTGTGGCGGTGGGCTTGCAACTGAACCCCTAGCAAGACTGGGAGCACAGACCTTAGGGATAGACGTAACAAACAAAAATATAGAAGCGGCTAAATCCCATGCTGAGAGCTCAGGCCTTAAAATCGATTATGAACTGGACACTGCCGAGAACTTAGCATCAAAAAACAGAACATTTGATTTGGTGATAGCTCTGGAGGTCGTCGAACATGTTCCGGAACCTGACGTTTTTCTGCGTGCTATCGCAACTCTCACCCGTCCCGGCGGCTTACTAATAACATCAACCATAAACAGGACCCCTAAAGCCTTGTTGTTGGCGAAGTTTACAGCAGAGTATATCGTCGGATGGCTGCCGCGCGGGACCCACAATTGGCGCAAATTCTTAAAGCCATCTGAATTGGCTCGGCCACTTCGTGAAGAAGGTCTTATTGTTCACAAACCCGAGGGCGTTAGTTACGATCTTTTCACCGATGATTGGAAACGTAGCAACGATCTTTCAATGAACTACATGATCGCTGCAACACGACCAGAGAGTTAAAAGGCTGTAATTCTAATTTCTAACCAACCTTAATTGGACTAATTTTTAGTCTGTTGAATTTCTATTACGTTGCCAAACGGATCCTCAAAGAAAATCTGAGTTGAAGCGTTTCACACTAGCGCTTTGTACTCCCAGAATTTTATTTTTTTCTTTTGAAGTTCATCTCTTGCCGACGCAAGATCCTTAACCGCAAAAGCGAGATGCACGCGCGTCGGATCTTCTTGGTTGGATCGCGCAACTGGTGAAGCCCCCGAAGCTCCCATCACATGAAGCTGCTGGGACCGGTCGCCAGGCTTGAGATTTGTCCAGAACCCTGGAATGCCAGGGATCTCGGGCCGCTTTTGGTCAATTTCAAGCCCTAGAAGCCCGCCGTAAAACTCTTGAGCCTGATCAACGTCTTCTTTTGACGGCCCGCAGCGAAAGCCTGCATGAAGCATACTTATGATTTCAATTCCCACGTTCACCTCCTCTCTCCTTACTCATCGCTCTCTCCCTATGAATTCGATGAGCGTCTGAATTGCGCGAATGGAATCTGGAGACGACGGATCCTTTGCAATAAAAGCGTGCGGCGCCCCAATGAATTTCTCAAGCTGAATCAGTCCGCCAGATGCTGAATAAGCAGATGCAAATCTCTCAGCCATATCTGGCGTTAAATTATCGTCTTTACTACCCTGGATAATTAACACTGGAGGTAAGCGTTTAGCTTCGCCGCGCTCAATAATTAGTTGGGGGTTACCATCAACCATGGATTCTTCATTAGGCCAATAGGCATGGTGGGCGTTAGCGAGCCTTTCGTTGCCGTTTGACGTAACCATGCGATAGCGAGCGATTGGGTCTAGAACTGGCCAGCACAAAGCGGCAAAGCTCACGGTCGCATCATACCCACCAGCTAAAGTATGCGTGGCATAATCGGGATACGATGGGCGAAGAGCGGAGAGCATAGCTTGGTGACCGCCGCTTGATGTTCCTAAGATGCCGATTGTGGATTCTATCACTTTGAAGGCTTCTGCTTTCGACTTGAGCCAACGAACTGCGAGATTCACATCCTGCATTGATGCAGGGTATTTTGATGGAGGCATTCTAAAATCAATCGCCATAACCACCACACCACTTGCGGCCAACGGAAGAGCTATATCAACGTTGGTAAGACGGTCATTTGTGGTCCATGCACCTCCATGAACTTCAACAACACCAATGAAAGGACCATCTCCGAGAGGCTGATAAAGCCTTGCTAAAAGCTCAAATCCATCAATCACATGATAAACAACGTCCTGAACTTCCACCTTATACGTCGACGTCATATTGGCCTCCCAAAAATTGTCATCGTCGCATTTAGCTTCATCACCGCGAAGAACGCCAACTCCCTAGAAATAAAAACAAAAATGCAACAAGTTTTTGCTGTTTGCTCAGAATAAAAATGCTGAATTGAAACAATTCAGTTTGGGTCAGATTAGCAGCATTCACTTTCCATTTTCGCGATTATCAGGCAGAAGCTCCAGAAGTCGTACTCTTGAAACTTGCATCTTTTTATTGCTCGGCTTATGCGGCGGATTAGCCGTTAGACCTTAAGGAAGCGTTGTGATGTCCAAGCCTATCTTATTTTTGAATGGACCGAACCTAAATATGCTCGGGGTCCGCGAGCCAGACATATATGGGGCCACCACTCTCGCTGAAATTAAGCAAATTTCAGAAAATCAGGCGGAAAAACACGGCCTGAAGATTGAATTCCGGCAATCTAACTTCGAGGGAGAGCTTGTCGGCTGGATACAAGAGGCGGTCGAAAAATTCGATGGAATTATCATCAACCCTGCTGCTTACACGCACACCTCTGTTGCGATCCTGGATGCCTTAAAAATGGTAAAGGGTCCAGTCATCGAATTACACATTTCTAACCCCCACACTCGAGAAAGCTTTAGGCATACTTCGTATGTATCGCTCGCTGCTACCGGAACCATTGCAGGATTTGGAATCGCTGGATATCGCCTCGCCGTCGACGCAATGGCAGAATTGCTTAGATAAGGCTGGGAAGACTACCAATACAAAGCTGCGAGGATTTTTGAATACGGGTTTAGCTGTTCAAAAAGCTTTGTTTATTCTGCTGCCCCCAAAGTCGGCAGAGCCCGAACCACATCGCCCGGGTTTTCGAAAATCATATAGAATGGCCTTCGTTCCCAGGGACTAAAAACCCCTCCAGCCACCTCATCTCGCCTATCACGAATCTTTTGTTCCAGAGCATCATATAAACGTATTCTTAAGAACTGAGCGGGCTGCTCGAATTCAGATCCATTAACTACCACTCCACGAACTATTAATTGCGTGCCTGATTCTGTCTTAATCCATTCGTTAGCAAAAAGATCAACTTCTAGCGGCGAGTCTATATTTTTAACCTCCTCTGTGGCGGTTAAGGTTTCAAATGCCTGAAACACCTTGGTCACAGCGGGCCAAACAAAATCTAGCTGCTCACGAACAGGCGCTAAATTGATAATAAAAGCAATAACAATGGCCGCAGATAAAAACCAACCTAGAAATCTGTTTTTCTTCACTTTTGTCGTTCGAATTGCTGGAACACGTGAAGGAGGAAGCGGTTCAATCTTAACCACGTTGTCACTGGACGATGGTTGTTGTGGCTGAGGCCTTTTTGCTGCTGAATCGTGATTTTGAGTGCCCGCGCTTCTAGGTTCGGGTTCCTCAGACTTCTTTGCTGAAAGCTTTAGTTCAACAAACCAAACATGCGCACACCTTGCACACCTAACCCGTCTACCATTTGGTCCAATTTTATCATCTGGGGTCAGGTATCGCGCGTCACAATTAGGACAAAGAAGCAGCATCGGATCTCATTGCAAAAGAGCTTTCTTAGCGATGGAAACGATGTTCCACAGCCCGAATTTTTTATAGACATATGCGATTCTTCAGTTCATGGCGATGCTTTGGATTATAGTAAAGGACCTTGCATTGAGCTTTTCAAAAGCTGTAGTTGGACCAAAGACATGCCTTTCTCTTTTGGAAACAACTAATGAATTTGATCCGATCAGCGTTGTTTAATGCAATTTTTTGCATCATCACGCTTGCATTGGGGATTTTAGGGCTTCCCCTCTTAATGGGGCCAGAAAAGTGGGTAAACTGGTATGGAAACCTTTGGGGCCATATTTGTCTTAGATTACTGGATAAAATTGTTGGCCTAAAATTTGAGGTCAGAGGCGTTGTACCTCATAAAACAGCGATTATTGCAGCTAAACACCAATCCGCCTGGGAAACACTGGCATTTGCGGTAATCCTCAAACAACCCACCTTCATTATGAAGCGTTCACTGCTATTTTTACCACCGGTAGGCCCTTATCTCTGGCGGGCAGGAATGGTTGCCATTGACCGTGCATCTGGAGCTACTGCTATCAGACGAATGTTAACGGAAACAGCGCGCATAATAAAAACTGGACGGCCAGTTATTATATTTCCCGAAGGCACACGTCGGGCACCCGGTGCGCCCCCTGCCTATCTTGCAGGCACAGCAGCGTTGTATAGAGGTCTAGATCTTCCAACTATACCGGTTGCGCTAAATTCTGGCGTCTTTTGGGTGCGTAATGCATTCAAAAAAAGAAGGGGAACGGTAGTCATTGAATTTCTGCCATCCATCCCACCTGGGTTAGACAGGCGGACGTTCATGAACCGGCTTGAAGACGAGATCGAGACGGCAACGCATCGCCTTGTTGAGGAGGCCAAAGAGCAAATCAGGATCGTCAGGTAATGCTTCTGCAGCAGCAAGATCCGCTTCCAAAGCTGGCTCCTGAACGCCCAATTCCCTCAATTTCAACAATGCATTGGCAAGGTAATCCTTAGCCCGACCGGCCCTTCCTCGGCCTGACGCAATTGCAGCACGTCGGACAGAATGATTTATGTTCACGGCGTATGCGGGATCACTTCGATCAACAGTAAAAGTAAGCGCTTGGAAGATATCATCCTTTGTCTGAACCAAAACTTGGCTAGGTTGATAAATCGGGTAAATCAACTCCCGCTGGAATAGATAATGAATAACTCGTCGGCGATCCTCTTGTTCAACTTTGAAAAGGAGGCCGCGAGCTTTACGTCCGGGCGTTTCATCTAGACCAAAAACAAGACCTGGCCGCTCTGGGCTACCGCGATAGGTCGATGACCAAACGCAGAGGCTTCGGCTATGACCTATCGCAAGAGCTGATTCGCTCCATGTAAATGGAAAATCAGGCCTCCACATTAACGAGCCATAGCCAAACACATAAAGCGGACGGCAGGGTTTCATCAGGAATTCAATCCTTTGAAGGGAGGAAAAATTTCGTGTTGAAACTCAATATAGCGGTATTCATACCATGAAAAATATTTGCTGTGCTTTGGCCGCGTAAGAGTATCAAACTGGGCTCTAGCAATTGAAAATAACCGACCGGTTGATTTTTTAATGCTAAAAACCAGCAGGTAATGCCGAAGCTCAAACGCGCATCAATTCTTTTTATCGACAACGTTGAGCATGCTGGTAAAGCCAGCTTATCCTGTTCGTTGATTCAGTGGGAGACGTCGATGGCACGCGCTTTTGAAGGCATTAGAGTAATTGATTTCACTCAAGTACTCGCGGGACCATTTTGTGCAGAGCAAATGGCCCTCCTCGGAGCAGATGTAATCAAAATCGAACAACCGTCTAAACCTGGTCAAAAAGGTGGTGACCAAGGACGGTCAATAATGGGCGATAACGAACTTGGGCAGGCTGGATTTTCTCCAATCTTCTTAAGCGTAAATGCCGGAAAACGGTCCATTGCCCTCGATTTAAAGGCATCGGCGACACGGCCTATATTAGAAAAACTGGTCAAATCAGCTGACGTTATTGTTCAGAACTTCAAAGCAGGAGCTATAGACAAACTGGGCTATGGCTATGAATGGGCGAAAACGATAAAGCCAGACATCGTTTACTGCTCAATATCGGGATATGGCCAGGAAGGACCTTATGCCGGAGCACCAGCCTATGACGGCGCCATCCAGGCCGTTTCTGGAATGATTGCCCTGACCGGCCATCCAGAGAGTGGGCCGTGTCGGGTTGGCTTTAATGTTGTTGATATGGCCACCGGGATGACGGCAGCTTTTGCCATATCATCGGCACTATTCCGTCGCAGCCAAACGGGAGAAGGTCAGCATTTGGACGTTGCTATGTTTGACGTAGCGCTGACGATGCAAGCTCAGGCCATCATACAATACCAGGCGATTGGGCTTGAGCAGCCACTTATGGGCAATTCGTCTCCAGCATTACTTCCCACTTCTGGACTATTTGAAACGGGCAATGGCAAGCTAATGATTAGCGCTCTTACCGATGGACACTGGAGCGGCTTAGCTCAAGCATTCGAGAAACCCGAATTGATCGACGATCCACGTTTTAAGGATACGGCGGCTCGAAAGTCGCATCCAGAAGCTGTCAAAACTGTCATGGAAGCAAATCTATCTAAGGATAGCGCCTTTAACTGGGAAAAGCGGTTGGCGGCGGTGGGCGTGCCTGCAGCACCGCAACTGCCAATACCAGAAGCACTAAAACATCCCACTCTCGCTCATCGCGATTTACTTCTTACATTTGACAATGTCGCTGGTCTTGATCGTTCAGTACCAGGCATTGGCGCTGCCTTTAAAGCAAACGTGGATGGGCCTAAGGCGGACAGACCGCCGCCAGCACTAGACCAACACCGAGAAGAAATTCTCCAAGACTCAACGAATTAATCCAGTTAACAAAAAATGGGCTCTGGAATGTGTGAATAAACTTTTTCCCGCAAAAACCAGATCCGGCATCTGACTGCATTTATTGAAGATAACCAAGCCTAATTGATAAAACTTTTTATACAGCTTGTATGTCCATTCCCTTCGCGACCGCTGGTCGTGCCATCATTCTGTCGAACCAGGCCTTAAGGTTTGGAAAATTTCCCCAATCGATGTCGACCCACTCCCACCGACTGACCCATCCGATGCAAGCAAAGTCTGCGATAGAAATTTCAGAACAAATGAAGTCACGGCCTTCTAATCTTTTATTCAGCACTCCATAGAGGCGGTTCGTCTCATCGGTATAACGTTTAATTCCATATGGCACCTGCTCTTTTGCAGCACGACGGAAATGGTGCGCTTGACCTTGCATCGGCCCAAGGCCACCCATCTGCCACATTAGCCATTCCAAAACTTCAATGCGCTTATGGGCATCTTTGGGCATAAACTTGCCAGTCTTTTCCGCCAAATAAATTAAAATCGCGCCTGACTCAAAAACACTTATTTCCCTTCCATTAGGCCCATCAGTATCAATAATAGCTGGGATCCGGTTGTTGGGGCTTATCTTTAAAAAATGAGGCTGAAACTGTTCATCTTTGGAAATATTGATCGGGTGAAACTCATAAGAGAGTCCCATTTCCTCTAGAGCGACAGAGATTTTCTTGCCGTTCGAGGTATTCCAGCTGTAAAGATGAATCATTAGCGTGTTTTCCTGCCATGCGAGAGTGAGAGTGCAACTGCATTACTTTGTTTCTTTTTAAAGGACGAAGCGATGCTTTTCAAAACTTCCCTGACTTGAGGTCTAAAAAATATGGCGGCAGCGCAGCCCCGGTCAAAGGATACTTTTGGCTTAAGTCTTTCTCTCGTTGGATCAATCGGCCTAGGCACAGCCATAGCAATTTCCAGGATCGCTTATGAAGCTGGCGCTAATGGTCTCTCTATAGCTCTTCCTAGAGCTTGGCTTTTAGTAATTTTCCTGGTCATTTTCTGTGCTGCTTCAGGACGTCGGTTCCACCTATCCAGAAGGATAACACTGCACTGCATTGGTGCAGGTGCTCTAATGTCATATCTTTTCTACGGAAACATAGCTGCTGCCGAATTTATTCCAGCAGCTGTCGCAGCACTGTTGTTCTTCATTTATCCGCCGCTGACAACCTTGCTGGTAGCAGCCATCGATAAGACAGCTCCTCCCCCGCTCAAAGTACTCGCTACGCTGATAGCATTTGCCGGATTGGCTCTTATGCTCGGGGTTGGTTTTCAAGAACTAGACTGGCGCGGCATGGCCCTAGGATTAAGTGCGGGCTGTGTGTGCGCAATCCAATTGACCTGGGTTGCACGCGCATTATCCGGCAATGACCCCCTTATAACCATGACACAAATGGCGCTGGTGGCGGCAATTGTCTTAACTCTAGCCGCTTTTATTTCTGATGGGCCTCCGATGCCCGTAACGATCACCGGTTGGTCAGCAATGTTGAGCGCTGCAGCTTTGCAGGCGGCCTCTATCCCGCTGCTCTACATTGCCCTCCCACTTATAGGTCCTGAACGCAGTGCAGTTGCAAATAACATTCAACCCGTAGCCACAGTTCTGGTTGCTATCCTTCTTCTGGGTGAAACCCTTAGAGCTGGCCAATTCATCGGAGCGGCAATGATCATCGGGGGTATTTTATTGATGCAATACTCGACACACCGCTCCATCCGAAAGCGGGACTGAAGATCCAAGCACTCTCAACGCTTTTTAGGCTCCAAGTCGGCAGCAAAAAGTTGCTATTCACGTTTCATCAACCATTTGAGGTTAGCTGTAGGTTTGAAATAGCTAAAAAAGCTAAGATTTCTGCGAATTCGAAGGCATTCGCTAGGCTGTTTCGCCGCGCTCTTAAACACAAGCAAGTGTTCATATTTAATCTTATTGTTCCTATGATTAGAGAGATTTAGCGCTATTCGTTTGCTCTTTAATCGTTGTTTCTTATTTTTGGAGGGGTGTCATGCGAGCAATGGTCCTTACCGAACATGGCGGAATGGATAAACTCGTCTATCGAGCGGATTACCCTGATCCTAAAGCAGGTCCAGGGCAGGCGGTAATCAAAGTAGGTGCATGCTCGCTGAACTATCATGACGTTTTTACCCGACGTGGCATGCCTGGTATCAAAGTACCCTTACCGGTGATTATTGGCCTTGATGTTGCCGGCGAGATAGTAGAGCTTGGCGAAGGGGTTAAAGATTGGTCGATAGGTGACCGTGTTCTAATAAATCCGATTGACCCAAAGCGTGGCTTAACCGGAGAGATGTTCGATGGTGGGCTCGCAGAATTTTTCCTGGCCAATGAAAGTCAGTTGATACGGGTGCCTGATGGCGTCACTTTTGCCCAAGCCGCAGCCTTACCGGTGGCCTACGGCACCGCCCATAGGATGATGTTCACAAATGGTGACATTCAGAAAGGCGATAAAGTCTTAGTTTTGGGTGCGTCTGGGGGCGTGGGCACCTGCTGTGTTATTCTGGCCAAGATGGCTGGGTGCGAGGTCATTGTTGGAGCTTCAAGTCAGGACAAAATAGACCGTCTTAAGGCTCTTGGGGCTGACTGGGGCATCAACTACGAGGAAGAACAGTTCGAAAAAGCCATTTTTGGAAAATATGGCAAGCCTCACCGGCGTACTTTTGAAGGCGGAGTTGATGTGGTTGTGAACTTCACAGGCGGTGACACCTGGGTTCCATCTTTCAAGGCTTTAAAGCGTGGAGGTAAAGTCCTGACCTGCGGAGCAACTGCGGGTTATGATCCAAAGACAGATATTCGCTTCATTTGGACTTTTGAGCTGAAGATTCTCGGCTCCAATTCTTGGACAGTTGAGGATCTGGAAGCCCTAATGCAGATGATCGAAGATGGCAGGATGGAGCCGCCAATCGACCGCATTTACTCACTGAAAGAGGCGGGAGAAGCACTTCGCGTTATTGAAGATCGGGAGGTGTTTGGAAAGGTCATTGTTCAACCATAAAAGACCTTAAATCTATCCAATTCGCTTCAAAGTTTTCTGCACAAAAATTATAAGAAGACGTCGGTTTCGCGCAATTTTATAGGGATCAATCCACCCGATCGGCATCCAAGCGACGATAGGATCCGCCGAAGTAAAGCAGCGGCCGACCACTTGCAGCTGCCTCTAATCTAACCACGCGGCCAATAAATAGGTCGTGATCGCCGCCTTCATGAATTGCTTCCATTTCACACTCGATGTAGGCACAACAATTTTCGAAGATTGGCGCCCCCGTCTTTGGCGCTGGTTTATGGGTCAATTCACTCCAAGGCCGCGCCTCTTTCGTAGCAAAGACACGTGATAGGTCCGTCTGATCTTCAGAAAGCACGTTGACTGCAAAGGACTTCGCGGCCCGGAAGGCTTGATGGCAGTTTGCCTTGCTGTCTAAGCTCCACAACACAAGAGGCGGGTCCAACGAGAGAGAGCCAAACGAGCCGACGGTTACCCCATCTAAAATGCCTGCCTCGTTTTGCGTAGTGATAATACATACGCCCGTCGGCACACGACCAAGAGTATCTCTGAAATTGCGCGCATCAATCATTTGCGAGGCCTTAAAAAAACTATCGGAGCAATTAATTTAAATGAAAGTAACACTCGAAGTGGTAGTTCGACCAGATTGCCGCCGGATATAAAGTTGTTATATTTACAACCTCCAAATCAAGACCGAGCCAGCAAAGACGTCAGCAGCATACTCTTATGGATTTCTCTCGGCCCAACCGCATCAGGCAATTCTTCGCTACAGCCCCCACCCCCTGCCCCTATATGTCAGGCAGAGTGGAACAAAAGTTAGTGATAGAGCTGAAAACTGATGATGCCGGTTCTTTCTTTGGCGACCTTGCCAGAGCAGGATTCCGCCGCAGCCACGGACTGGCGTATAGACCGGCTTGCAAAGGCTGTAATGCTTGTGTGCCTGTTCGAATTCCAGTCGATACATTTCAAGAAACCCGCTCAATGCGGCGAATTTCAAGACTTAATTCAGACCTTACCACTTTAGAACTCGCTCCTAATGCGTTGCGAGAGCACTTTGACCTTTTCAAAAATTATCTAGAAAAACGCCACCCCGACAGCGACATGGCGGAAATGGGATGGCGAGATTATTGCGCCATGATCGAAAATACATCTGTAGACACTGCAGTTATCGAGCATCGCACTAACGCAGGACAGTTAATGGCTGTTTGCCTAATAGATCTTGCAAATGATTCCCTGTCTGCCGTTTACAGCTTTTTCGAGCCGGAGGAGAGAAAACGCAGTCTCGGAAAATACATCGTTTTGGAACTAATTCGGCGAGCTCGGAACCTTAATCTAGACCACGTCTACCTGGGATATTGGATCGCAGGCAGCAACACGATGGACTACAAGCGTCGCTTTCCTGGACTCGAAGCATTTCGAGGAGGAGTCTGGGTTCCGGCGTCCCAAATGGATGAATCTTATGAGCGCTAACCCGCTCAAAGCGGCAGCGGACCTATATCACGCTTATCAAACCGGATTGATGTTAACTGTGAGCCTAAAGCGAGGCCCTAAAGATGCTGGTCTTTGGACAAAAGCGCTTTTTCGAAGGCAGCATAAAGCTAAGTTTCTTTCAAGCTTTGAAAAATTAGGTCTCACCAATCTGCCTGACGCTCAAGCCGCGGCAGCTTATCACTACCTTTCAAATAAAATAGGTGGCGTGGATGTCGAGTACATGGCGGAAAGCGATACCAAAGCCTGGGTACGCTTTCCCCCGCCACGCTGGATTTACCCAGATGCCAGCATTTGCGGAATCCCCACAGAAGTCTCAAGAGGCATGCTGGAAGGTTGGTATGCTGAAAATGGACCTAGCCTAAAAAATCCTCGCTTAGGGTTTGTTTGCACAGCACAAACCCCTGACGCGCAACATGGGTTGGCAGGGTACTTCCTAGAATTTAATCACGAGCTGGCACCCGACGAACGCTTAACTTTTCGACCAGGAGAACTGCCTCCACGCTTCGACCCAAAATACGCACCAAAATTACCTTTAGAACAATGGCCCCAAGAGCGGCTTGATAAAGCTTATCGCAACTACGCCATGGAATATGTTCGAACAGGGTTACCGCTTCTAACAGAACTATTTGGCCCGAGTGATGGTGGCCATCTCGGGCGCCATACAGGCTTTCTCATTGGTGCCCAGCTTTATCAAAAGCTCGCCGCAGGCTTTGAACTTGTTAATTACACGGATGGAGCTCTCGGCCTTGCTATCTTATTAAAGAAACTTGGAGAAGCCGAGGGAGCTTCCACCGCCATCTCTGGCGATGCCAATAACGCGTTGGTTGAATGGGACAGTTGGCGTCTCGGTCGCGGGATGGATCAACCTCATCCAGCGGTGTTTGAAGGTTGGCACGGCTTGATTGAAGGCCTTGCGGCAGCGCATGATCGCTTTTTAATTCTGGAACTGTTGGCTTCTCCAGCGGTCGGAGATGATCACATTCAATGGCGCATAAGAAAGCGCAGCTAAACTAAACAAAAGGACTAGTGTTATGAAACTTTACGGTCGCTATCTTTCGCCCTTCGTTCGCCGCGTTGCTGTGAGCTTGAATGTGATGCAACAACCTTTTGAGCAAGTGGTGCTGGCCCCCTTCGACGAATGGGAAAAAGCTCAATCAATAAATCCCGTGGTGCGAATTCCCGCCTTGGAGATTGATAACGGCGAGGTACTTATTGATTCAGGCGCAATTCTAGATCACCTGGATGAAGTCGCAGGCCCCAATTCTCTTCTGCCTCGCAGTGGACAACCAAGGCGTGAAGCGATGAAGTTAGTTGCTACAGCTGTAGGCGCCATGGAAAAAACCGTAGGAGCCGTATACGAGGGCCGTTTCCATTCCCCCGAAAAAATCGAAGCATCGTGGGTTGAGCGCTGCGAGAATCAGGCACTTTCCGCTTTCAAAGCCTTAGACACAGTTGCTGCAAAAACAAATGGCGAGGGTTGGCTATTCGGTGACAAGATCAGTCAAGCTGATATTTCAGCCGTAGTGGCATTAACATTTGCGAAACTAGCAAGACCACAAATGAAGGCATCTGACCAAGTTCCTAGCCTTTCCAAACTTGCATCCAGGCTAGAGCAAACAGAAGCTTTCAAATCTACCATGCCATAAATAGTAATGGATTGCCGACGGCTAGGGACGATACTGAGCGATCCAACTAGCCGTTATTCCAACGTCTGTTGATCACTCGCAGCGTCACCGAAATACAAACAGCTTTAAATTCTGGACAGTTAGTAATGAATTAGCGGAACTGGTTGGCGGGCATTTAACTTGCGAGTAGGCCTCCTACCCCGAATTAAAAGAAGATTTACAATTTATTCTTTCAAACTGAACATGCTACGCCGTCTGATCGAACAGATGAGCTGCTCTTTCAAATTTATAGAGTCCTAAGATGATTGAAAAATCCGCAGGCAAGCGCCCCCTCCAGGGAATAATTTTGATGCTAATTTCCATGAGCTGCATCGGAATTGTTGACGCGATGGGCAAGCGGGTAATGGAAACTGTACCCCAGCTCGAGGTCGTGGGGTTTTATTTTTTAGTCATTTGGTTATTGGCAATTGGGTATGCCTTTGTCAGAGGGATTGGCCCGGTCCAACTTGTGCGGACCAAAGCACCTTTGTTACAATTCACCAGGGGCTTGATGCTGGTATTTTCGCTTTCCATGCTCTTTATCGCCCTTAAGCACCTACCACTTGCTGAAGCAACAGTTATCAGTTTCACATCACCACTTTGGGTGGTTGCCCTCTCGACCCCATTGCTTGGAGAGGCCGTCGGCTGGCGCAGATGGGCGGCGGTAATTGTTGGCCTTGGCGGGGCTGCAGTCGTTATGCAGCCAGGCACTGCAATTTTTCAATGGCTAGCAATTTTACCCCTGATTGGAGCTATTTTCTTCGCCTTTTACCAAATCGTTTCGCGGAAACTTTCTGGCCATGATGGTTTTGAGACGACACTGTTCTATTCATTCTTAGTCGGTGCTGTTTTAGTACTTGCCACATCCTACGCAACCAACTGGACCCCCCTTTCACTCAGCGAAGCCTGCTATATCGCGGTGATGGGATGTCTGGGTTTTGCTGCTCACCTAACCATGCTTCAGAGCCTTGCTGCCGCTGATGCCTCTTTGGTAGCTCCCTTTAACTATGTGAGAGTTCTTTGGGCAATTGGACTTGGCTACATTTGGTTTGATGAAACACCTGGAATTTGGACTTTTATTGGCGGTAGCATCGTAATTGCATCAGGTCTTTATATAATTTGGCGAGAGACCCGAAAAAAAGAGAATTAACAGATCCAGATATTGATTAAGTTTAAGATGGGATAAATTGCATCGGCACCCAATTAACTTAGTTTAAATTTATGTATACACTGATAGGAACGGGTTTAAGGCGAGGAAATATATGCCCAGACTTCCCTCTGACTACGGCGGCCAAGAGGCCGGCCCAATCGATCGAAGTGAATATGTACCAACAGTGTTCGACAAGCGCGTTGATGCTTTGCGTTTGCTTATGGGTAAAGTTGATCCAGCTATGACTTCCGATGTCTCGCGCCGAACTCAGGAAGAGCTTGATCAAGAAACTTATGACGGAGCGCCATATTACGGACGATGGCTTCTGGGCTTGCAAAAAAGTCTAATAGAACGAGGTCATATCGGCGCCGATGAGCTCGCGCAACGTATTGGGAAGCTAAAGTCTGAACAGTGACCGAACTGCTTCTTAATCCGGACATCTGGCTGAGCTTTGCTACGCTCGCAGCACTCGAAATTGTTCTGGGCGTTGATAACCTAATATTCATATCAATCGTTGCGAGCAAATTACCAGAGTCTCAACAGCCTTTGGCACGTCGAGTTGGACTACTCGGCGCACTTTTTATGCGCATTCTGATGCTTCTGATGATTGCCTGGATTGTTGGGCTCACAAAGCCTGCTTTTAGCTCATTTGGATTGCAGGTGTCATGGAGAGACATAATTCTGATCGGAGGCGGCCTTTTCCTGTTAATTAAAGGGACACTTGAAATTCACCACGCCGTTGAGGGCGAAGAGGTCGATAAGGGCCCAAAGGCAATTGCTACCTTTGGGACCGCGGTAGCACAAATAATGGCTCTTGATCTTGTATTCTCTCTAGACTCAATAATTACAGCCGTCGGCATGACGCCACATATTGAAGTGATGATAGCTGCCGTAATGACTGCTGTTGGTGTAATGCTATTCGCTGCAGACCACGTTTCGCGCTTCATTCAACAGCATCCTACTGCGAAGATGTTAGCGCTTTCGTTTCTTCTCCTGATTGGCGTGGCATTGATTGCTGACGGCTTACATTTTCATATTCCACGCGGCTACCTTTATTTTGCTATTGCCTTTGCGATACTTGTCGAAAGCCTGAATCTTCTGGCTCGAGCTGCATCGAAAAAACGCCGGAGCAAAAAAGGAATTTAGACCTTTAAAATCTTTCAATTGACGTGACCTGGGCCTGTCAGCCACGATTTGGATCGTTGACTAAGTAAAATCCTGCAAAGGAAGCTAGCATACCATGTCCAATCCCGTGGCAGCGCCTCCTCCTCTAGAAGGTATCGTGGTTCTTGATTTTACCCGAGTACTGGCAGGGCCTTGGGCGTCATTATCACTTGCAGACCTCGGTGCAAGGGTCATCAAGATAGAAAATCCAAATGGCGGGGATGATACTCGACGATATGACTTGCTGCCCAACGGCTCTGGGGAATCAGCTTATTTCTTAGCAGTAAACCGGAACAAGCAAAGCCTCGCCCTCGATATAAGCAGCGAAGCGGGCCAACAGGTGGTTTTTCGGCTAGCTGCAAAAGCAGATATCTTGATTGAAAATTTCCGTGCTGATGTAATGACCCGCCAAGGACTTGGATATGAGGACCTGAAGCAAGTCAATCAGGGGTTGATTTATTGCTCAGTAACCGGATACGGGCATTCAAGCCCAAACAAAATGGTTGCCGGCTACGATCCCATTGCCCAAGCTGAAAGCGGCATGATGTGGATGACAGGAGAGGCAAACGGCCCCCCTCTCAGGACTGGTGTGTCCTATGCAGATATGTTTACTGGAATGTTTGCTTGTCAGGCGATTTTAGGAGCACTCCACGCCCGCACACGAGACGGACAAGGCCAACACATTGATATAGCTCTTCTAGATAGTGCCGCCGCCGCGGTGGCTAACTACGCCCAACTCGCTCTGCTCACCGGCAAGAGTCCAAAACGTTACGGAAGTGAACATCCATTCGTGGAACCCCTTGGAACCTATGATTGCCAAGATGGTTTAATTTCTTTGATCTGTGGAAACGAACGCCAGTGGGAACGGTTCTGCAAAGACGGTTTGGAGCGACCTGACTTACTAGATGACCCGAGACTAAAGGATATCGAGACCCGTGTTGCTAATAGAGATTACACACGTAAAACGCTTGCGGCGATCTTAAAAGAAAAAACAAAGGCGGAATGGGTCACCAAATTACGCTCGGCGGGCATGCCTGTTGGTGTCGTCCGTGATCTGGTCGAAGCCCTTACAGCACCCGAACTTAGAGCCAGGGGCATGGTTCAAACTACAACCCACAAACGCCTGGGCCCCATAGAACAAGTTGCTAGCCCAATGTTGTTATCTCGTACACCTGCAGCGCCGCTGACTGCACCTCCTTTGTTGGGACAACATAGTCGGGACTGCTTGGCTTTTGCGGGTTACTCAGAAAACGAGATAGAAGCGCTAATCCAAGAAGGCATAACCCTAGAAACTAAGGAATAGTTCCGTGGCTCCACCACTCACCGGCATTAAAGTCGTAGATTTTACGCGTGTTATCGCCGGACCAGTCGCTGCCCTTATCCTCTCAGATTTGGGGGCTGAGGTAATAAAACTTGAACACCCTCAAGGTGGAGACGACACTAGAGGCTATCGCCCTCCTGATTACAAAGGTCTGTCACCAGCTTTTCTCGCATATAATCGCGGCAAACAATCGGTTGCCCTTGACCTTTCAACTTCCTGTGGGCTTTCGGCAACGCGAAGACTTGTCGACAAAGCTGATATAGTGATCGAAAACTTTTCAACAGGCGTTATGGCTAAGTACGGCCTAGATTACGACACCGTAAAACGCCCAGAATTAATTTATATCTCCACGTCCGCATATGGCCGGGATGGCCCATTTGCGATGCAACCAGGTTACGATCCTGTAGTACAGGCAGAGTCGGGTTATCAGTCTTTGACAGGTCACCCCGCGCACGAGCCGGTTCGGACCGCGATCCCAATGACTGATGTAACTACTGGACTAAATGGAGCGTTAGCCGCCTTAGCAGCTTTATGGAGGAGGAAGAAGACTGGTTTAGGTCAATTTGTCGAAGCGCCGCTTTATGACACTGGAGCTTTCAATACTCTGCCACTCGCTATCCAACGGATGTTGGGAGGGGAAAACCCAACCAGACTAGGAAATGCAGATCACTGGGTAGCTCCCTCAAATAGCTACGTCGCGAGCGATAGCAACTTAATTGTTTTAACAGCCGCCAATGATGACCAGTTCCAAAACCTTTTGAAGTTGCTAAATCGCGACGATCTTTTGACCAACCCCAACTATTCGACATTGACTGACCGAATAGCCAATCGCCAGACTTTAGATCAAGCAATACAGGCAGCTATTGAGACGAGACCCGCAGCTGATTGGGTCAGGAACTTGCGGTTAGCTGGCATACCTGTCGCACTTTTAAGAGAAACACCAGAGGCCATAGATTCAGATGAAACCGCGAGGCGTAAACTAACAGGGCGCGTGCCTCACGAGATTTTGGAAAACACGCCAGACCTCGGGCCTCCTTTTAGGCTCAAACGTCGCGGAACACGACCGCCCAAAGGAGCACCTGCACTTGGCCAGGACACAGCTCAGGTTCTGAAAGAGTGGCTTGGATACAATGAGTCACAGATCGCAGATATCACCAGCGTGGATGCCTCAGCATGACTGGTCCTTTAGCAGGTCTTCGTATAGTCGAAATTGGCGATGGTCCTGCCATTGCTTTTGCAGGGCGTAACTTCGCCGACCTTGGTGCCGAGGTAGTTAAAATTGAAGCGCCGGAGGGAGATGAAATTCGTCGTTGGCCAGGACCAAAAATTTTAGGGGAGCCAGGAATTTTTCATGCTCTAAACCGCGGAAAATCTTCGATGGTGTTAGACCTTAACAGCGCTTCAGGGATTGAGGCTCTAAAAGATTTACTGAACGTCGCTGATGGCTGTGTCGACGGAACTGATGCTGGATTAGCTCGGCAGCTTGGGCCAGATCGTCTTGTTATCGCCAGGATCTCACCTTATGGCGAGGGTATACATT
>Ga0222714_10001139_pt1 | contig 30078 bp, 37 predicted proteins | sample C33_3DmetaG_FD_165048 | JGI IMG/M metagenome (GOLD analysis project Ga0222714, IMG submission 165048) | Estuarine water microbial communities from San Francisco Bay, California, United States - C33_3D | ecosystem: Environmental > Aquatic > Marine > Unclassified | place: USA: California... | reverse complement strand
ATGAACTTTCCGTCACTGGAACGATCACGGCGTCCAACATAGTGGGTGGATCGCCCCTGACTCTGAGTTCTGATTCGAACGTTCAAGTAAATACCGATCTAATCGTTTCATCTAACCTCCAGGTTGGAAGTACGATAACTGTGGGAGATGGTGTAACTGTTACCATAAAGGAAATTTCAGCGGGGCTATACCATACAGCTTTGGTAGATACAGAAGGGCGGTTATGGGGTACAGGTATATCGTCATTTTTGGGCACAAACCCTTTATCCGTAACTACATATACTAGCTTTACACAAATTCCAACTCTCGTGCCTGTTGCGAATGTCGCATGTGGGAACAACTTCACGATGATCATAGGAACAGACGGACTGGTTTTGGGAACTGGGTTTAATGATTATGGACAACTTGGGTATCCTGCTGAACCATTGTTATTGCAATTTGTGTCGGCGTCCGTGACAGCATCCCAAATCTCGTGTGGTAGCAGTCACACGATGATCATAGGAACGAACAGAACGGTTTCGGGAACTGGATATAATTACTTTGGACAACTTGGGATTGGTTCCAACACTGATAAAGATGTTTTCACATCGTCAGGAGTAGAAGCATCCCAAATCTCATGTGGTGACAATCACTCGATGATTATCAAAACCGACGGAATTGTTGCTGGAACTGGAAATAACGGCGACGGTCAACTTGGGATTGGGGGGGCGGCTGGGGGTACTAGATCTTCGTTCGCTTCGCACGCAACACCCGTGACGGCATCCCAGATCGCAGCCGGGGGTCAACATACGATGATTATCAAACCCAATGGAACTGTTGCGGGTGCGGGATATAATGGCTTAGGAGAGCTTGGATTGGGGTACGCGTCCGGACCTCAAACATCATTCGTATCGCATCCAACTCCGGTGGAGGCATCCCAGATCGCATGTGGTAGCGGTCACTCGATTATTATTCGCAACGACGGTAAACTTGCGACTACTGGGAGGCAGTGGGATGGGGTTAATGTGACTGGACAACTCGGAATCAACCAATCCGGTATTCAAAGTATCAACAGCTTTACAAATTGTGTTCCGTCATCAAATGCAAATATTTTAGTTAATTCATCGTCACAAGCCAGATCAACAGTGGCAATAACAACTGACAACAGCCTTGTCGCAGCCGGGTATAATGAATATGGACAGTTAGGTACTGGTGACCAGAATAATAAATACGCAATGACAAGTATTACTAATGATGTTTATACAAATTTATCACCTTTAAAAATAAGTTTAGCAAAATTAGAATTACAAAATTCATTTAATTTAAACGCTTACGATGATAATAATTTACGATTTGGTTATAATTATATCGAGGCACAATTAAACCGGAACGGAGACCTTACTATCATTGGAAATCTTTCTAAAGCAAGTGGAACGTTTAACATTCCTCACCCCCTCCCTTCCATGAAGGACAGTCACCGTCTCCTACACTCATTTATAGAAGGACCCAAAATGGACCTAGTCTATAGAGGACTTGCTACTTTAACAAATGGTTTCGCCAGCGTAGACATAGACGAAGTATCCAACATGACCCAAGGAACCTTCCAGGCACTGACCAGAGGTGTTCAATGTTTCACAACCAACGAAACTAATTGGGAAAAAGTTAAAGGAAAAATAAAAGATAATAAATTAAATATTCAATCAAATAATCCAGTTTCTAATATTGAAGTAAACTGGTTAATCATGGGCGAAAGAAATGATGATTATATTAAAAACTCAATAATAACAGATGATGAAGGTAATTTAATAGTTGAACCTCTTAAAGGTATAATTTAATAATAATTTAGTATGATTTATCCAACAACAACATGTCGCTGGTGTGGTGTACCTTTGCGGTGGACCAGTGTACATGAATTTGTCAACTATGCGTTTGATTATTTCCAAAGAGAGTACAGGGTCCCTTTGGAACATATGTCCAGGGTGTACCACAAGGGCAGGGCGAATCCAAAAAAGAACGTGTGCTACGCCTGTTACAAGTTGAAAATGAACAACATTCATCAGAGGGAGATCACGGGGCGATGTAAGTTCGAGAGACATCGAGGCATAGACATCACCGATATGGTTGGAATATTCTTGTTCAAACTATTAAATCAGTCATGGAGGCATAAAAGATATATCGAGTTCATGTGGCTCCATCACCACTCTTTTGAGGCTTTCTTGGATTATCTTCATGCCCGTGACACTCTACTTGGCGATCCATCTGGGAATATTTTTGACAATGAAGAAGTGGAATACTACTATGAAGACATGGTCAGATCACACTTTCAAGTTCCTAGTCACCACGAACCAGTCAGGGATGACGATGACAATATTATTTCTTTTCAATTAAACGATACAGACACATTTTTAGTAAATGCACATCCTGTTGTCGAGTAATGGCACACCATTTTTTGGAGCAAAGGGTGGCTACCCTAGCCAGTTGAAGCACCTTATCAAGATGTTCAACGAGAGGGGTCACACGGTGACTATGTTACTGTGGGGTCTGTGTGGCGTAAAGCATGTGGGTGTACTTTCATTTAGAGATTTGGTGAACAACAACATTCTTCCAAATGAAACCAGAGACCCGTGGTCCCAAGGTCTTCTTGACAACCCCATGGTAAATTTCATTTTGGGTCCGTATGAAAAATTTCCTTGTGTGATCAAGATTGCAGACATCAACGAATTTATAAAGAGGACCAACGCAGATGCCATTTTCTTCCTGCAAGACATATTTTTACTTGAGACGGCAACCCAGGAGCAGATTGCTTGTCCATCCTATTTGTGGTTTCCTTTGCACTACGAACCGATTGATTCGCCTACTGTAGCGGCCCTGGGAAAGATCAAGCACATCATTTCATTGTGTCCTTCGACCCGTGAAAGAATTCAGCGTCAGATGGGAAGGGACAGCTACGTGGTTCCCCATGTGATTGAATTCAATACACCCCTCCCTCCGACGGACACGAAATCTAAAATTAGAAAGGACTTCAACATTGATGATACCAAATATGTGATATGCACCCTGGCAGGAAACTATGAACAGAGTGGGAGAAAATCACTGGACACGACGTTGATGGCGTTCAAGGAATTTCTTGCAAAACATCCAGAAGCCTTGATGTGGGTGCATGCTCCGACACTCAATCATGCAAGGGTGTATGATGTTCCATTGCTCGTGAAGACTTTGGGGATACCAGACCACGCCATCAAATTTACAGAGAATACGCTTGATGAGACCACGCTTCAAAAAATGTACAAGTGTTCGGATATGTACTTGTGTGGTTCGTGTTCAGAGGGTTTCGGAATTCCACAGCTGGAAGCGCAATACTACGGGTTACCAGTGGTCACCACGCGATTCGGTGCAATGCATGACTATTGTTGGTATGGAGTGTCGGTGCCGCCTGTTCAACGCCATTTCAATCACATGCAGAGTGCTTGGTGGGTCAAGCCAAGCGTAAGAGGAACCGCGGAAGCCATGGAGAAGGTCTACAATGATGACTTAGAAACCACATCGGAATGGGTTCAGAATGAGGTAAGATCTCAGATGAGTTACGAGACAGTAAAGAATAAAATTCTCGAAATTATCGAGAAAAAATAAAGGTGGTTCATAATAGAATATGGAGCAGACTCCATTCAAAGCCGTGTTTACCAAAAAGTCTAACTTCGTTACACAAAGTTTCGACACGGACCCTTTGACGATAGACTACGGTGGAGAAGTAAAATTTCTCGTCCCGCGGCATGGTGACTTTATCACTAAAATGTACTTACTGATTGACTATACAAGTTCGATAAGTTCTAGTGTAAATCATGCACTGGCTATGATTGATCACGTATCTTTGATTATAGGTGGGACAACGATTCAACAAGAGAGCGGAGAAACACTTAATATTAGATTAAATGTCGAAACCCAGGAAAAAGAATCTTTCACGGTGGTCCAGCTGTTCAGGATGTTAGGTGGCGGTCCGGGATATCCATTCACAGATGAAAACCAATACCCACGAACATACCGTCTTCAAGTGCCGTTACAGTTTTGGTTTCACGGAAACCCAGATTTGGCAATACCGTTGGCAGCACTACGTTATCAGGAAGTTGAGGTTGAGGTGGGTCTCAGAAATTCTGCAAGATGGGGTGGGTCAGATTCTGGTGTGACGAGTTCCGAAGTAAGTCTGAGGATTGAGTATGGATATGCCCAAGATGAAGTCATAAAGTCGATGACGAGACGACCTTTATTATTTCCAGTTGAACAATTTCAAATGGAAGAAACCGAATACACCGGTAATACTTCATTCACAATGAAACCGGAATTTGTGAATCCAGTAAAGGCCGTTTTTGCTTTGTTCAAGAACACCACAACAGACACCACGAATATATTTGATTATTCGAGGAATGATACTTCCGGCGTAGATGCAAATGATTTCCTTAATTCTATGGAAGTAATTTTGGACAATGAAGTATTGATGCCCAAGGAGGTAGGTACTTTTGAAATGTATCGAGGTTTTCAGTATTATTCACATTTTATAGGTTCAGCACAGAACATTACTACATCTTCAAATCGTTACTGTGGTTTCGTGTACCCTCTCGCATTTTGTAAGGATCCTATGAACAGAACCATTCCAAACGGATCCATAAACTTTTCCACAATTCTAAATCCTTTGTTCAACGTGGAAGCCAAAGGAAAAAGTTCAAATATCATTCGTTTTCGATTGTACGCACTCTCGATGAATTTGCTTTACATAGAGAATGGTATATCACGACTTTTGTTTACAGGTTCGGAGATTACACTTCCTCGATTTCCTTGAATTCTGCGAAGGAAACTTTACCGTCACCGTCTTTATCATACGTACTCACGTCAATTTCAATAGCCTCTATAAAACCAGAAGCGTCTGTATCCAGACTATTGAACTTGCCCTCGACGACTCCATTGACGATGTCATAGTCTATCACATCTACCGAACCATTTTCCACCACGAGTGTATTCGTAGAAAGATAATATGTTGTTAAAATAAATTGTGATGGAATTATCACTTTTGTATTTATATTTACTCTTGAATTTCGTGTAATCTTGATGTACCCCTCATTTGAACCGTTCCAAGGTTCGAATCGCATCATGAAAGGGTTAGAAAGGTTTACTGTGTCTGTGTAAGAAGCATTTCCTATTCCAACGCGAGCCGTATCGGTCATTAGATAACCAAGATTAGTCACATCAAGACTATTAAGAATTTTCGTCCCTCCAAGTCCAACACTCGTATCCAAAAGAATCTTGTTATCGTCAATTTGATAATTTTGTGTTGCATCTGAAAAACTTGCTGACCAAGTAGAGTAACCAGGTGTTACAGCAGTAAAAAACATTTCAATCGAAGAACTCTGTGGACGAGGTGCGCGGAATTCGTAGTCTCCTACGACCACCTGTAGAGGCTGTTCAGAGAATGAATATCCATAGAAACTTCCATCATTGTAGTAATCGTGGAGATATGCCTGTAGTTCCTGAAGGAAAAGGGGTTTTCTTAGTTCATTTCTGTCTGTCCTATTAAGTGTGGTAATTCTAGCATCAATCAAAGGATTATATGACTCAGCGTTATATCCAGCGATGGCATTCTTGAATGTCCAGAATATTGCGCGACACGAATAAGCACTGTTGAAAAAATACCTGTAGAATGAACCAACAACTGAACCTGGAATTTGGACATCTTCTGCCGTCACCTTCTCGATTGGATACTCTTGGCGTGTGGAACGAAACATGAGACGTTCACTCGGTGTCAATGTGACTTCTTCTGTGACGAACATAAAGTCAGTGAGATCAGCGCCACTTGCAAACCCATTTGTATCACTGACTAAATCGACAAGAGGAAGGAATTGTATTACCAATGTGATTTCAGAGTTATACATCGCACATAAAGGCAACGGTGCACGAAAGGATGTGGTATCAGCCTTGGAATCCACATAGTGATTATTGAAGAAAAATGGAATTGGAAAGAACAATCTTTGGGATGTGTCGTTGGCTTTCAATACTGATTGAGTATTGTATGTAGCACCGAGGTTGAATGAAACATTGAGCGTGTTTTCGCGATCCTGTTCACTTGAATACATTGATTCGTATATGGACATCCAATCTCCACGGAGCGTCTGAATAGTCTTGCCGTTCACTATGAGATCCATTTTTTTGATCATCGAAAGACCGATGTTCTTCAAGCACGTGGGCGTTCCGGTCGTAGAGGGAAATGTGAACTTTAACATGAGACCGGTAAGAAGGTCGCCCATATCTTGGGGTCTAAACGTGTATCGAATCTCTTCACCCAAGAAAGTGGTTGTGGAAGGTCTATAAAACCTATAATAAGGAGTCGCCTGAGAATACTCATTATAATTGTACTCCCTCTTTGAATCAAAGTCGTACAAAAAAGGGTCTTGTTGTCCTATGCCACTCAAACCGGTTAGAGCACCAATACCTGTATCACCACGGAATCCAACTGGAGGCTTCTGCATGTTCCTCTCTTAAAGAAAAGCGACATTTTAAAAAATAATAATGAGTCGCGAGGAACAGATGATCGAGGCGGCCATGAACGCCATTCAGCCCGTTCTGGAGAATTCTGTGATTGTGGCTGCAGAGTACTGCAAGGCCACCGGAAGGAATATCGTGACGGCGCTGGACATGGAATACGGAATGAAGTGGTGTGCCATGAATGTCACCGGGAGGGTCTTTGGATCCATCCTTCCGGACGAGGACACTGACACGGACAGCGACGAGGACGACATGGTCGTGCAGGAGTGCGATATGGGGTTCGACGACGAGTTCCGCGAGTACGACGGGGACGACGAACGCTACCTCAGTGTCAACCAGGCGGTCCGCGACTGGGCCGACTGGGAACCCGAAACGCCAGTTGAAATGATGATAAAGAATGCCATAAATTCTAGATGTTAATTGTAGTTATGTCCAGAGGTCTATATGGACAAAAATACAGTGGGTACTGGGGTGGGAATGTAAATCATTTCGACACCGCTGCCTACATTGGAACCGAAAGTACGTTTACAAGTATAGTTTTTCCACCCACAGAACTAGAAGATAATTTTAGTTGGAAGTGGTACGGATTTATAATTCCTTCTGTCAGTGGAACATATACTTTTGGAGTTAATTCAGACAACCTTTCTAGGGTATATATTGATGGAACATTAATAACTTCTGCTGAATGGTATGATGGTACTAATACAGGTACGTATGAACTAAATTCGGGACAACGATATCTAATTAAAATCTATTATGGTGAAGGAGGGGGAGGAGAACGAATTACATTTTATTGGAGCGGCGGGACTCAAACGTCACTCACGACCGACCTCACTACCGATGTACTGCAGTTTTATCCAAACAATTTACTTCCTATAAATAACAATCTAGTCGGATGGTACAAGGGTGAGGCGTGGAATGGAACGAGCTGGCCGGACCTCTCTGGGAATGGCAATCACTGCACAGAAATAGTTCCGAATTGCACTATCAAAAAAGCCGACACTTACATCTACGGAGGTACTGGCGATGGATTAAGATTTCCATCTGCCATTTTGCCATCAACCTATACGCTCTTTCACGTGGCCAGATATAATGGGTCATCAAAGAGGAGGATATTTGATGGCACCGCTGGTAATTGGCTTTCAGGGTTTTGGGGTGGAAGGGCAGGTGTGGCGCATCATGGAACATGGTTAACACAATCTGCAACAACAGCCTTTCCACTTGATCAAATTCTAATTTCGACGGATCAAAAGAGTCTTTATAGAGGAAACGGTATTGACCTTACTACAATATCAGTGACAGGTTCTGTAGAAAGACTAAGCATAAATTATGGTGTCACCGCTGAATATTCCGACTGGGCTGTCTGGGAGGTCATCGTCTACAACCGCGAGTTGACACTTGCTGAAATAGAAACAGTTGAAAATTATTTATTTAATGCACATTATACCTACACAAATCCAATTGTTCCAAGAGGTGTAAATTACTTCAATCCTAGAGATATTGTTTTTTATAAAAAACAAGGACAGACCGTGTTCGTAAATCAAATGACCGCAAATACCACCAACATATTGGGACTGGGCAGTGTCGTGGCGAGCGCCAGTTCTGTTTATAGTAGTGGTTCAGAAGCATGGTATGCTTTTAATGGTGTTACTTTATCAGATTATTGGCACAGCGCAACTACATATTCTAACGGAACATATACAGGTTCCGCCTCTTTAGGTGGGTACTCTGGTGAATGGCTTAAAATTAAATTTCCCATACCATTGTTTTTGAATTATTCTGTTTTATATGCAAGAGATAATTGGACTAAAAGGCTTGTGAAAAATGGCTACCTCCTTGCCTCAAACGATGACACAAACTGGTCTGTTGTCCAGTATATTAACAGAACACCAGAAGCGTACACTGAAACTTCCTTTGTGCTTGTTGACAAGTACATTCAAAGACCATTCAAATATTATGCAGTAGTTGCGACAAAACTTTTTGCGCTCAGTGGTGTTGATAGTATACAAATTTCAGAATGGTACATGGACGTCAAGATACCCAGATTTCAGATTAGCGAACCTTTTTATCCATATGACTATGTATTTTATAATGGACTACAAGCATATCTTGATGCGACCAGTTCTGAAAGTTATCCAGGATCTGGTACCACATGGCATGACATAAGTGGTAATGGAAATCATTTCACAATAAATGCTTCAGCTTATCAACAAACTTATATGGATTTTCAGGGTTCATATGGAATAGCAAAGAGAATTGTTAATGGCGCACTTACTGATGTAGGTCCTTATGCAGAAGCAACAATTGTATGTGTGTGTGAAATATTAGGAAGTACGTCAACTTGGAGAACTTTAGTTCGAGGCGCCTCTGCAGATCACCAAGTTATCGTACAGCAAAACGATTCACAAATGGGTATGTATGCAAATAGTAAAGGTAGATTCTATGGTAGTGGATTTAATATTCAAAATTTACCACTAGGGTATAACGTTTTAGTATGGAAATTATCACAAAGTAGTCCGTATTATCAATTCACTTATAATGACACCGGGGTGTATTACAATATTACAAATGTAAACGCATCATTCACCAATGGATTTTGTTGTGTAGGAGGGTATCATAACGTTTCCACGGATATTAATAATTCAAGTCAATACTTCGGTAAAATAAAGGTATTTATGTTTTATAATAGGTTTCTTAATACTTCTGAAATACAATCTTTGTATAACAGATTCCGCGTTTAAACGAACCCAATAAATAGTAGTGCGTCTGGTAGAAACCAATGGAAGGTTATGAATATGACCCAGACGAGTATGCCACAATTTCCAGTGAGACCGAGTCTGAAAAATCATTGGTCCCATTGGAATATGAAGAAAGTGTTCAGATTTGGAAGCCCCAGGTTGAGTACTCGGAACTGGACGACGTTTTCAGCGAGGAGCTGGACGATCTGGACCTCCGTGATTTCTTCATTGAAAAAAAGCAATCTAATAGTAGAGTATGTCAAGTTACGACATCGTTATCGACAGTTCAACCAGAAAAGACAGAGCCACAACCGATGCTAACGACTTCACCGTCTATCTCAGTACACCCCTTTATGGAATCAAATCTGTGAACTTTGCATCGGCATCCATCCCATATTTGAACAGTGCCTCGCAGGTCAATGGTAACGTTCATGCCTATTACGTGGTTCTGGAAGTACCCAACTATGGCATCTTATCTGATAGGATCTATACTGTGGACAATCCACCTGAGAGTGGTGATACCAACTTAAATTTTGCCTACACGGGTTCACTTGCGGTTCCTTCACTGGCCGGTGCAAGTCCCACGAACTACGTGATGAGTTCGATGAATGATAGTATGACCGTTCAAAAGACAGTGCCAGTCATGGAAGCGATCAGGGTATCCATCTACTATTATGACACGAGCGACAGTTCATTCAAGTTGTACCCATTCACAAGCACTGGGTCCGCCACCGAAGAATTTGTTCTCAAGTTGAATGTCCAAGCCACCAAGGATAAACGATTCGCCACCAAGCAGCAGGACGAAGATGACAAACGATTGGAACCCAATATTGCGCCGCCGGTGACACCAGGGTCCGAGAATACGTTTGCACGCAAGTTGATTAACTACTACAGGTCATCCACCCGCAATAAGTTGAATCCGGAGGTTTCCACGGATCCGGTCGGTGCCCTGTTGCCCCGTCGAGAATTCATGGGGGTTCCCACCAAGTATGCTCAGATCCTGATCCCAATTGCGGTCGTTCTTTTGGTGCTCGCTATTCTCTTGGCTAAGTAATAATGGCTAGGTCATCCTATACCACGACCGGTCTCCCAGATTTTAACTACGAATATCACACGATAACATTTGACACAATTGGTCAAACAAATTACAATAACTTTACTGTGTACTTCAATACACCTTTGAAACAGGTGGTTCAAGCACGTCTTTTGGGTCTCCACGTCCACACCCGCGGAACTGTAGAACATCTCTATATGCGAGTCCGCGAACTGGAATCCAATTTCAATGACCGACTTACCAAAGATCCACCGTCTGTCGTGTCAGCTACGCAATTACAATCAATTGCCCGTGGTGCATTTGCGTCAATTATTAGTGACAATGATCAGGGCTCGGCATCGAACCAGTTGATTGTGTTCAAAGACAATTATGATTTAATTACTCAATTTATTCATCCTATAGAAAATTTGGATCGTCTGACTGTGAAATTGTTTGACCAGAGCGGCGCCCTCATCCCAGACCCTACAGGTGGGCAACAGGTCAACCACTTTATCATCAAGTTTGTCTGCCGTTCGCCCAACCTTCCAGGAAGGCAGACGCTCCCGTGGGTCCAGCCCAGGGTTGGCATTTAGATGTCATCCTCCTCGACCACCTTGACCGTCCATTCCTGAACGGGTTGCTCCTTGATTAACTTGTCCAGACGCATCTTGGTGGCCTTGACCGTTCGATTGACATGTTCGGCAAGTTCCTCTATCTTCTTGTCCTTGTTCTTCAAGATCCATTCATCATCTTCATTAGACCATCGACCCGTCTTCAGAGTCGAATGTTCCTTGGCGATCCCAAGAGCCATCTTCTTCACCTTGGTGAGTTGGTTCTCGAGACCTTCAATTTCCTTGATCAGATCATCGATCGTAGGCTTCGGCGCAGGAAGCAGTTCCTGGTGACCGTTCGCGCGATGCCACAGGACCCTCTCCCAGAATGCCTTCATGATGGGCATGTTGGTTTCCCACCACGTCCGATCCCGTGGAATTTCCACGCAGACAAACTCGGCAGGCTTGGGGTAGGTGATTTCAGCAGGTCGATACTGAACAAAGTCGCATACTTCTAAGTCCAGGACCTCCATAAGCACCTGCACTTGCGCGAGATACCACGGGGGTGGCGTTCCATCACCAATCGGTCGTGACCTTGGACACTTGATTTCCAAAAGTCTTCCGCTATAAGTGATGCCATCGGGTGACCCACCGATCCAGTCGAGGGTGTGATGGGGTTCCAGACCGATCTCAAAGACCTTTTGATTGTGGCGTTCCTCGTAGATCTGTCGGGCTTCGTCTTCATACTTCTGGCCATGCTTGGTCGCCCAGTCGTTGAAGGGTTCGCTGACTCCGCACTTTTTCAGGATCAACTTCTCGGGTGTTTCATAGGGATTCACACCTATCGCCGTGCCGGCATCGGACGCTGTGAGCATCGTGCCCCTCATCTTGAACCACGCATCGGAGCGTTGTTCAGGATAAGTCTTGTTGAAAAACTTCTCCGCTTGGGGATGCATACTAGTTAGCATAGGGCTCTAATGTTTAAGTGGAGGACTGTGTGGGGGTCTTCTTCTTGCGTGACTTCTTGGGTTTCTCTTCTTCCTGAATAATTTCTTCAACTTCGGCGACGGCAGCCTCTGCGACCTCGACGACCTCTGGGACGGGCTCGGGGACCGGCTCCTCCTTGACCACCACGGGCTCAGGAACCGCCGAAAGTATCAGACGAAGACCATCAACATCCACGACCTTGTCAAAGTGCTTGGCGAACTCCCTGAAAACACCATTGCCACGCTTCTCCACGACAACCACATCAGGACCGAAAGCCTTGACATCAGGGATAGACTTGATGGGAAATCCTGTTGCTACATCCACGATCACATTACCAGTCTTGCGACCCCATGCACGAATCTCATGACCTGCACACAACTCATTGACTGTCTTGGAAATAGGGTTAATAAGGGCGACCTTCATTATTACTTTCTATTGACATTTTTAATCATGGCATTCGGACGTTTAGATGGTACCAGTCTCTTTTCAAGTTTCTCCTCAAGACGTTTCAGGGTGAAGTAGGCACCGGCCTGTTCGGCTTCCTTCTTGGTGGATCCCTTGCCTGTTCCCCATTGATGTCCCTGAACGTATACTCCTATTCTAAACTTGGTGGCATCCACATGCTCCAACTGGCGATACTCTGGAAGATCCCACTTCTGTGCCTGACATACTCGCATCAGGATGTCCTTGTAGTTGTCATCCACCATCAGTCTGTCCAAACGGATGAGGTCTGGGTTATCCAGGACACCCAGGACAAACTTCTTGGCTTCGATCATCCCGAGGTCCAAATAGATGGCACCGACAAATGCCTCAAAGACATCTTCAAGGATCTTTGGGTTGTTGTTCCATCCGTTTCTCATTCCCTTTTCATCCATCTGAATCCAGTTGTGGAATCCTAGTTTAGCAGACACATCCGCCAGTGTTTTTCCACAAACGATCTTTGTTCTCGCACGAGTTAGAAATCCCTCCTGCAGATTCTCGTACCTATCGAACAAGTACTTGGTGACAATAAAGCCCAACACGGAGTCGCCCATAAATTCCAATGTTTCATAGGAACCTTCGACGCCATCGTGTTGAACAGAAGATTTGTGCTGGAAAGCCTTGCGGTACACATCGATGTTTTTGATGTTCGTACCGACGATGGCCTCAACCTCCTGAGTGGATATCATTTTCTAAAATTAGGGTGCGTTTTTTGTTTAAGCCTTGATGAAGTGCTTAGAGATGTGCTTCTGCAAGGTCATATAAGAGAGGGTCTCTCCCTGAGGTGTCTTGAGAAGTCCCTTCAGTACATCATCCTGAATAATCTTTCGTCCATCCTCTGGGTGAGACAGACCCTTATCCTTGACGTACTGCTTGACAAAGCGGGTCACATCCGTGCGAGAGACCTCAGTACCCTCAGCGAGACCCATAAAGTCGGTCAGGTCCTTGGTGACCTTGCTGGGCTTGTTGAACCCGGTGTTGGCGGCACGCTCCTTGGCCTTTGACCCATCGGGATCATCCTGAACCTTGGCCATCTTGCGAACCAACTTGGTGAGACTCTTGATCTCCTTGCGCATCTCAGTAAGCTCCTTCATCACATCCTCAGTAGACATTGTTTTTCGTACTTACCTTTGTTTTCATTTCTTTAATTTACTTCTCAAGGAGAGATCCCCCGACACCACTGAGGATCTTATAGGACATGGCATCACGGACAAGTGCCTGATCACCGCAGAATCCACCAGGGGTCAGGTCCTTGGTGTAGTAGGCGGCATCCTTGCCTGGGCCGGGCACGCAATCTAGCGTGTAAGGAAGCTTGGTGACGGCGTCGCCACTGATCATGGGCTCGACATCCACCGGCTCCGGGGACAACTTGTATCCGCTCTTCTTCATACCCATGAAGCACTTGACATACATGAGCACCACAATGGCAATCACAAGGACGAGGGCCAACTGATTACTGATCATACTTCTTTACTAGAACATTTGATTTTTTTCTGCGTTAAAGACTTGATGATAAGTTTATAGACTGACACCAGAAGACATGGAGGATTTCGAGATTGAACTTGATAATAATAGCGAGATCATGGTCGACCTGGACAATGATGAGCAGGAACTTTTCAACGGTGTCGTCCTGGATGCCACCAAGCGCAAGCGAACGAACAACCCGAACATGAATGACCGCCCTATTGAGGCGCCTGTATCTTCATTCATGGCATTTGCCAACCACGGGAAGCAGACGCCTTCGGCACGTCCTCCTCCGCCACAGGAAGAGCCTGAAGATCACGGCGAGGCGTTTGATGACTATGGAGGTGGAGATACTTACGACGAGGATGCACCTTCTCCTGGATACAAGTCCATCGACGACGAAAAGGCTGACCTTTTGAATAAGATCACCCGCCTGGAGAAGAAGGGCATTCGATCCATCGAGCGACTGAACATGCACTCGTCGATCCACGACATCCGCGGTGAGGTCAAGCGAATGTCCTATTCGATCGAGGTGGATCAATCGGTCAAGATGCAGCGAAGGATGCTCATCGCCTGTGTGACCGGAATCGAGTTTCTGAATAAGCGCTACAATCCCCTGGATATCCATTTGGATGGGTGGTCCGAGTCAGTGATGGACGGTGTGGATGACTATGATGATGTATTTGAGGAACTTTATGTCAAATACCGCGGAAAGGCGAAGATGGCACCCGAGTTGAAGTTGATGATGATGCTCGGTGGTTCAGCTACGATGTTCCACCTGACCCACTCGATGTTCAAGTCTGCGATGCCTCAGATGAACGATGTGATCAAGCAGAACCCCGATCTCATCAAGAACATGATGTCTGCCGTGGCAAATACAGCGAAGAATGCCCAATCAAGGAACATTGATCCTCGGCCGGCACCGCCTATCGCCCGAAGGGAGGTCCAGGGACCAAGCATGGATCTCTCGTCGCTGATGTCCAATTTCATGAATCCTCAGTCCACAACGACCCGGGACGTGGAGGAAGTTCGTCGGCCAGCGGGACCGTCAAGCGACGGCAACATTGAGGACGATATCTCTGACATCGTGAGCGTGAATGGCGAGTCTGTCAAGGACGTGGAAGTTTCTGCACCCAAGAAGAAGCGTGGCAAGAAAGGAAAGACGACACTTGAATTGTAAATAATTTCCTAGTTGATACTAAATAATGGTAGGCTATTGTTCCATTGAGGATGCCTACGGAGGGCTTCCTCGGGAAACGGTCAAAGCACCGCCGGCTCCCGAGAAGGCTGCTGATAGAATTTTTCCCACTGACAGGGTGGAGTTCTACGAAGTTGAAGGTGTGATGGATTCGGAGTTGGGTTACATGGTGGTCCTCTTCATGGCGGGCGTTGCCGCTCTGGTTCTGAGGGATATTCTTCGTGCTCTATCTTGAGAAACTGCTTTCCGGTGATATAGCCATGGTAGAATAGTTCCGTTTTCTTGTCATCGTCCATAGAAAAATTAAATGCCTCTCCTTCTTTCATCTTGATGTAGATGGTAGGCTTTTCATAGACCACTCTATTTCTCATAATCGAAGTGATAAAGTGTTGTATGAAATCGACAAACGACCCTATGTGGGGTGGCTTCTCCGTCGAGGGTTCAGGATCCAGTTCGATTGAGACAAGTTCTTCCATGTCCTTGCCCATGAAAGGCGTCAGTGGGCACGTTTCGAATGCCGCTAGATCTACGTAGCGATGTCCCTGATAGACCACAGACTCGAACAAAAATGGAATGCTGATGCTCATGCAGACGGCGTGAGAGACTGACATGTCAGGGTGGGTGTGATGTGAAAAGTAACAACTCTTCTGCAATGTGATGTTGTATGCCGAAACATAAAAGTCCAACCCGCACCATTCCTTGAGTTCCTTGAACGTGAAATCTTCCTTTCCAGACAATTCCATGCAGATCTTAGTAAACACTTCTTTCCACCTGGTTGCTGGCACCAATCCATAGTTATTCAAAAGAGACTTTAAGTTCAATCGCATCAACTGGTTTACATCAGCAGCCTCTCGGATGATTCTAAAAAGTCTGATGACGTCCCACTTGGCGACCAGACATCCAAATGCCACTATGGATCCAGCAGATGATCCAGCGACGGCTTCGAGATCTTTGGTTTTGTCATAATTTTGAAGTGCATAAACTGTGCCTAGGATGGCATAGAATCCCATGGCACCGGGACCTACGACGAGATACTTCATCCTTTTTAGAACTCGAGAGGACTTTGTGAGCGAATAACCGCGAATAAAATCCAATAAAGAAAAGTGTTCCTTACGATCAATTCTTGATTCGTGGTCATTCCGCTCAGAAGAAAGTACATCCCGGATGCGAGATAGACCTCGCTTGGCCGAACCACGTACTTCATAGCCCCACGCAGAATGATTATATACAGGATACCGAACACAGAGGTCATTCCCAGTCGATCCACCAGCCCACCCATGCCTGTGACGGCGGGTGACAGGAAGGCGAAGAGGACGGTTGGAACAATGACCTTTGTACTTGTCACGTCTGGCAGTCGTACCATATCTATTGATTGCCAACATTTAATCTAACAATAGTATTCATTTTTACAAAACTCGGAAAACGTAAGCGCTATTGGTGTCATGTTGTCATAACATTGTTCTCTGTAAATTTCCCAGTTATTCCACAACTCATCGCTGTAGTAGGCTATCCAATCTTCATACTCGTATTCATTTGGATCCACAAAGCCTTCTTCTTCCTCGTCAACAGTATAATCCTCAATCACCTGAGGCTCGGAAGCAATTGGAGTGTAGTCAAGAAGATTAGATCCCACCATCTTTGTTTCTATAAATGTCTTGAATTATTTCTTTAACTTGAGTTGAAGGCTTGATGTTTCCTTGGGCTCTAACTTATCCTCAATCTCCTTGATGATCTGGTTGAGACGTTCCTGACCTCCCTCAATGTAATTTGGTAGTTCATCCATTAGGATTTTCTTAGTGATTGCTGGCTTCTTAACCGACGTCTTCTGGGTGACCTTGGTTCCGCCACGCGTCTGAACGTCATCAATCTTCTGAGCCTTCATGTATCCACCGATGAAGGTCTTCAAACTGGCCTCACGATCCTTGAGCACCTTGATAGCCTTCTGCGCCTCATTGAGCTGAGTCTTGATTCCCTCGAGTTCGGCAATCGCCTCCTTGAACTGATCGCTAATCGGCATTCCGTCAGACATCGTTTTGTTAACCAGTGGTGCAATTTCTTTAATTTAAAAACAGTCAGAGTTGTTTCCCTGAATGTTTCTAAAATGTATTAATCTAGAACAATCTAAGCGGTACCCTGGCCAATCTCGAAAGCGGGGCGCATCTGGTCCGGCACGATCGTGGAGGTGTTGAAGATCGTGACGGGGTCGCGCGGGTTCGGGGGCTCCGAGCGGATCTGCTGGTTGGCATTCCGGAGAGCACCACCGACAGTCTCGGGGTAGCCGATGAGGGCGCGGGGGTTCAGATAGTTCTGACCCTTGAGGATGTCATCGGGAGCAAAGTCACCGAAGTCCTCCTGAGCCGCCACATCGCGGGGGAGCAGGCTGGAGGCAACCCCCATCCCGTTGGCAGCCGCGGCGGGGATGGACAGACCATTGCCGTTCACCGGAGCACCTGCAGCGTCAACCACGTTGGCACCCTCGTACCCCTCCTTTCCGTTAATGTAACTCCAGCTGTACATCCCCTCCTTGGGAGCCATTCCGAGGGCCCGGCGGATCGCACCGTTGTTCGCCCACATAAAATAACCCACGGCAACGAGCAGAGCAAGTAGCAACATGGTCTCGGTCTTCATCATCTTAACCTTCATATCCGTTTAATGTTACTTACTAAAAAAATTCCTCCTCTTCCTCTTCCTCTGGCTCTTCCTCGAAAAGACAATCAGAAAAATCCACAACCGCCTTCTTCGGCTTGGGCTCGGCCTTAAACTTGGCCTGATGAAGCACCCACTCGGTCTCGAAACTTTTCTGCAAAAATTGCACCGACCGGAGCTGGACCACCACGTCGACCACATCGTCCTTGGTGAGTTCCTTGTCCTCGAGCAATTCCCGCTTGGCGTCATACAGCCTGACCGTTTCCGCCTTGTGCACGCTCAAGATATTCTCGTCAAGAGAAAAAGAAGAAGTAAATGCGCTTTCAAGTCGAGAGTCTGCGATCTCCTTGCCGAACCAAGCCATCTTAGACTCCTTAGCCTTTGCCAGAACATCATCCTCGCACTGTGCCACGGTCTCATCATCAATCTTGAGAAGAAGCTCATCGTCCACTGAAACCACCTGGGCTCCCTTGAGTGTAACCAACAAAGGTTTTCCATCATTGGCACGAACAGCAACCTCCTTGACCCCGTCTTCCAAAGTAACGATCTTGGTAGAGAACTTCATTTCTATTTATTAAAATGTAATGTTTAAGTAGATGGCGTCAGACGCAGAAGAAGAAGGTCACATAGAACACCTGGAAGCCAAGTTCCTGGTGGACAAACAAAAACGCATCGAGAATGCCATGAGCTGGCACCCGAAGCAGGAGAAACTGATCAAGTCTTGGGGAGAAAAGGCTCTGGGGTACCGGTGGATCCATCACAGATGCGCGGTACGCCACAGCACGGCTCATACTAATTTTTCTATCGCCAACATCGCCTTGACCACCCTGGCGGGCCTGGGGACTCTGGTGGCTTCCTCGGAACAAGAAAACTCACAAATACTCTTGTATGTATTCAGTTTTCTGAATCTATCGGCCGCCGGAATTGCCAGCATCCACAAGTTCCTGAGGTGTGGCGAGCAGTATGAATCTAATATGCAGACGTCCAAGTTGTTCAGTCGCCTGGCTCGCGACATCTCCCTGGAACTCTCCCTGGAACCAGAAGACAGAATGAACGCCGTGGAATACTGTCACAAGGTCCGTGAAGACTACGACAAAATCATAGATCACGCACCCGAAGTTCCGAATGACATCATCAGCGAATACAAGAAAATGATGGACGAGGAAGACCCTGAGAATAAGTTGGCAAGACCCGAAATGGCAAATGGAAAATTTAAGATTTATTCAAGCTCTGAACGTGTAGATAACGCTAGTATAGAAGAACATACGACCCGGTGGACCAACCTGCTGAACAAAGCGAGGCGCATGAAACCCACTTTACCGATTTAGGTCCTCGAGCCACATGTCCTTGGTGGTCATCCCCTGAATCCGCTTCAACTCGTCCAATAGGACCCTGGCTTCCTGCATGAGTTCCTGAACCGCCTCCTGGGTGTAACGCGACGTCTTCAGTCCCCAGAGATGCTCGAAACTTCCGTCAACCTTTTTGAACTTCTTGAGCATGTTCTCCTCAGCGTCCGCCTTCTTCAACCCCATGACCCTGAGGGATCCATCCAGGATGCCCTTGACAAAGTTAGCGCGGTCCATCGCCATCCCGGAACGCTTTGCCAAGGTCGCCACCAGATACCTCTTGCGCTTGTCGTAGAGTGCCATCCGTTCGGTCGCATAGGTCCCGAGGATGTCCAAGGGCGTATCAAACTTCTCGATGCCGTTGGGTCCGTGCAGATACATGTTGGTGCTTCGGATCGTCGAAGTCAACTTGAGATCCTTCTCTGGCGCAGAACCCTTGTAGCCGGTGATCACGAAACGGACATTCTCCTCCGTGCTGTGATTGCTGTAATTCTTGATGACATTCTTCTCAACAAGCCCTTCCAAGAATTCCTTGTAAGTCTGGGTCCATGTGCCAGGTGGGAGTTCGGTGACCTCGACCTTGTCCCCACTTGCCTGCCACACACCTGCGAGCGTCCAGACACCCTCGTCCGATGCCGCAACGGTCCCCTTGAATCCACGGAACCAGGGCTTCATCGGTTTCAGTGACTCACCCCGAATGAACCGTTTCAGATTTTCCTTGACATCCACTGGATTGTGTGGAGGCACCTTGCAGCTGAAACCCGTCCCGATGCCCTCCGCACCATTCACCAGGATCATCGGCATCGTTGGCAGGTAATACTCCGGCTCGATGGGCTTTCCGTCATCCTTGAGATAGGTCAGACAGGCATTGTCCCTTTCATCAAAGACCTTGGCGTGTTCGGACAGACGCGTGAAGATGTACCTGGCGCTTGCGTGATCCGAGCCACCAGCCAAACGGGTCCCAAACTGACCACACGGCTCCAACAGGTTCATGTTGTTCGACCCCATGAAGTCCTGAGCCAACCCCACGATGGTCCCCTGCAAACTCATCTCGCCGTGGTGATAGGCTGTGTGCTCAGAAATGTAACCGGATAACTGGGCCACCTTGACTTCGGACGTCAGATTGCGCTTGATGCACCCGTAGATCACCTTACGCTGTGAAGGCTTCAGACCGTCACGAACATCTGGAATGGATCTACGAATGTCTGCGTGGCTGAACTGAATGAGATCCTTGTGAATGAAATCCGAAACGGTCACCGAAGTCACCTTGCCGTATGGAAGTGGATCGCCACGAAACGGTTCGGCCAGCCAGCGCTTCCGATCATCCGCCAGCGACTTGTCAAATGCTAGTCCGACTGACTTCTGACTCTCCTGGTCAGCCACGAATCCAACGGTCAATCGTCCAAGATCCCTGAAGTATTCCTTGGCTTCAGCTGAAGTCGAAGTACCCAGACCCTTGTAGTACTTGATGGTGACTCCACGTGGCACCCTCCCCTGATGGGTCTGCTCGAGCCAGTTCACAAAGTCTCTTTCCGAATAGAAGGATTCGTTGACCCTCCCGCCTTTCACTCGGATCACCGGAGTGATCATGCTCACCACGAAGCCCATGGTGATCAGTTCGGGCCAGTAGCAGTCAAACATATTCAAGACCAGACCCTTGATGTGTGAACCATCCACGTCGGCATCGGTCATGATCATCAGTCTCCCGTAACGGAGGTCGCTCAGATCTGAATACTTCTTGCCTTGCTGAAGACCCAGGATCTTCTTCAAATCTGAGAACTCCTGGTTGGCGGTCAATGCCTTTGAGCCCAAGTCCCGAACGTTCCTTGGCTTGCCCTTGAGTGGAAAGACGCCATATTGGTCCCTGCCGACCACAGACAATCCACTGATAGCCAGAGCCTTGGCCGAATCTCCCTCGGTGATGATCAGGGTGCACATCTTGGACTTGGTTGTCCCCGCCCAGTTGGCATCGTCCAACTTGGGAATGCCTGAAATCCTGCTCTTCTTGGCACCGTCGGTCTTTTTGAGGTCACGGACTTCTGATGCCTTGGTCTGTGCCAAAAGTTCCTGTTCCAGAACGCCCTTGACCTGCTTCAAAAAGGCAGGCGTTGGTTCAAATTTGGATCCAAAGTCCTGGACCCGGGACATACACTCGTGCTTGGACTGACTGGAGAATGAAGGGTTGACCAGAACAGCCTTGACGACCACCAACATGCACTGCTTGATCTGTGCAGGTCTAAGTTTGGTCTTTTTGACTAAGTCCGAAGTAATCTGGTTGACCACGTGATCCACATGGGTCCCACCCTTCTCGGTGCAGATGCCGTTGACGAATGAGATTTGCTTGAAGCCCGCACCAGCTGATGAGCAGACCAGCACCTCCCAACGGTCTTGTTTGAGTTGTGCCAGGGGTTGATCGGTGAAGCGTGAAGTGTAATCCTGAAGATTCTTGATCGCCAAGACCTCGCCGTTGTAGTGAACCTTGCACTTGGCTGGCACCCATGCTGCTGCATCCAGAGCCCTCTTCATGAACATGTCCCTGACGTCCTTGGTGATTCCCTTCAGTCCGAAGCGTTCCCAGTCCGGCACCCAACTGACCTGCACCTTGGCAGACTTGCCCGCGAAGGACTTGATTTTGGGTTCGGCACAGACGCGCATGTTGTCCCTCCAGACTTGGTGATAGGACTTTTTTGTATCTGGGTCATCCACTTTGATCTCGAACTCCTTGGAGTAGATGTTGGTCAACTTGGCGCCATAGCCGTTACGCCCACCGGTGGTCCTCTCCTCGGAGTCATCATAGTTTGAAGAAGTCAGCAGATGACCGAAGATAAGTTCGGGTGTCCAGACCTGTGTCTGTTCGTGGATCACCACTGGGATGGATACGCCGTTGTTGGCGATGGTGATTCTACCCGATTCATCCACGTCGATGGATATCTTTGTAACGGATGGATTCAGAGAACTCTGATCCAGAGCATTCACCAAGATTTCGTCGAAAACCTTGGTCAGTGCGGGGGAGACACGCACGGTACGCTTGACAAACTTGTCGCCCTGTGGCACCCACACATCCCTGTCTTCTGGAAGACACGAGCCAATGTACGCATCACTCCTATCCAGACAGTGTTGGTGAAGGGTCTTTTTGGTATAAACCGTCATTAGTAAGGTACCTACCTTGCGTTTCTATTCTTTAAGAGCCTGAATTAAAATTAGTCCCAGGGATTTTAACATTGGGAAGGGGGTTGATACTGAAAATCATTGTGAGCATGATGATCAGAGGGGTTGAAAAGGTGACCAGGATTCCTGTCCCGGGCATGTTGCGCTTCTGGAATGCGTATCCAGCATAGAGGGGGATCATGATGGACCGCCAGTAGTTGTAGACATTGGTGCTGGTCTGGATGCCTAAAACCGGAGCCATAACCGAGGGAACCAACATTAACGCAATGATTACTGCAAGATTCTTGTTGAGATTGGTGTCATCACCGACGGCTGGCCACCGAGGGATGGCGATCGCCAAGAGAAGGACCATGTACATGACGGCACCGGGGGCCATCCAAAAGTTATTCTCGGGACCTGAGAGGTAGGCAGCGAGAACCACTGCAAATGCGAACAAAAGTGTGAAAGCCGTCACTCGACCATCACTCGACTTATTGTTTGCCATTACTATTAGTGTTTGTGATTTTATTTGTCTGGACTTCGGGTTCCGCCACGGGTTCCGCCACGGGCTCCGTAATGGGGGACATCACGGGTTCGGGGGGAAAGACAACGGGCTCTGGCTCCATGGGCGGTACACCTCCACTGTTCTTGAAGATCATCTTGAGAACGGGGTCGGCCAAGGTGAAGTTGGCACCAAGACCAAAACCGGCGATGATGGCAGCGAGACCCTCGTTATCCGGATAGTCTGCTTCGGGATTGTTAGACTGAACCCACATCGTGAATGCGAGAAGACCCAGCATGGCCACCGGAGGCACGGGGTTCATGAACAATCCGCGGAAGGACTGGATGCCAATTGCCAGTAGGTAGAGAACAATCAGCTGAATAAATTGAACGGTATCCTTCTGCCATTCCTCAATATTTTCGAATCCTTTTCTTGTTGTGTTGTAAGGGAGGAGTGTAATTTTATCACCATTGACTTCATTTCGTCCACGGAGGAAGAAGTAGATGCTGGGAAGCGCCACCGCAAGCCAACCCAAGAAGCTGATATTGTTGAAGAACGAAGTTCCGGTGATGAGAGTTGCCCCCTTGACGCCGAGGATGGACGGAAGGGCGTCCTGGATTACTTGGAAGGCAACCGTGAGAACCAACGAAATCACGCCGGTATTTCCCACAATGTTGTTTTCGCTGACGCCGATATTCTTCATGAACAGATACATGACGATCAAGATGACCGGAGGGATGGGATTGCGCACAAGTGTCTGGAGCTGGGGAATCAACGCAACCGCAGCAAGAACCGCAGCTTCGGTGTCGGACAACAGACGAGCCGTGCGAAGTGCAATGTAGATGGCGATAGCAATCACGGGCGAGAGGGGGCTGCTGATGTAGGATTGGACAAGTGGGATAGATGCCACCGCCGCCACGACCAGAAGTTTTGCAAGAATAGGAAAGAAACTAATGATACCGGTCTTGTCCTCACCGAGTTGCGCCTGAAGTTCCGCAATCTTCTTCTCTGCTTCCGAAAGTTTCTCTGGATCCTTACCAGCAACCACCTCATCGGCGACTGACTCAAACCGTGCCTTGATCATGGGCAAGATCATGACCGCCCACACAAAGAACGACGCAACCGTGTAGCCAATTGTCCCAGGTTTGAGACCGGAGTATTCACCGCCCACGTAGTTGCCCCTCTTAACTCCGGCAATCAACTGAGGGATGACGATTGTGGCGACTAGCGAAGAGACTGCAACCCACTTGACAAGTTCGTTCTTGTCGAAGGGTTTTGATTTTTTGGTATACTTGAGAACATATAGCATAGAACCCATCACCATGGGAGGTATGGGATTCATGAGGAGTGCCCTGGCAGCTGGTGCGGCGGCAAATGCACCTCCGGCGAGCAACACCTGACCGAAGACAACGGCGATGCGTTTCCACATCTCGTCCTTGGCATTGTTGGGGTCACTGTTATTGTTAAGATACATGGTAGGTAGGATCAGGGCCGACCATAGGACCCAAGAACCAAACATGTACCCTGGACTCGATACATCCATTATTACTATTATTCTGGATTTTAAAATTGGGCGGCGATGCGTCCAGCGGTTTCACGAAGCGAGTCCACATAAAGTGCAATTCCAGAAAGAATGATCATGCGAACTTGACTGTCCGTGATTGTGAAATCAAAAAGATATTTCAAAAGTGAAGCGGTGATGAATACAAATACGGCGATATTGCCAACGTCCCTTGCTGGAACGTCCAAAAACCCTATCATTACAGATGCGAAAATGAACATAGACGCCGATAGGAACATGAATTTGAACAACTGGCGACGTTGTTTGGAGAGTTTTTCTTGATCTTCGCTGATGGGATTTTTCTCCATCCTCTCGAGTGCCGTTTTCGATGCCTTGAGTTCAATCGTTTCGTAGAATGTAAGTTCGTCTTCGGGTTTCGCTTCCAACCGGGATATGGCTTTTTCGTAATCTTCCTTGGTTCGTTTGTCTTCCTTAGGGATATCCTGACCAATCAAGATTGCCCAGACTTGAAGGAAGAAGTAGGCAAACAGAAACTTGAAGAAAAAATCAAAATCCTTTATTGTCGGAAGATAAGGTTCCGCCATTCTGGTATTAACCGATATAATAATTAGTTACCAGTGAAACACCGAGAGGCACCAGGTACTTCCAGTAGGGATCATTGAAGAGATCGAACTGACCCAGAGAGCTTGGCACGGCAATCAGCGCAACCACCAGTCCCGAGAAGGTCGCCGGACGACTTGACCCCTTGGCCTGAAGGGTGATGAACAACAGCGAGATCACCGAGAGGATGTAGAACAAGAGCGTGAAGAATTCCTGGAATGTTGCGGTCCTCTCTTCGTCCGAACCTTCCTCGGGCTCTGTTTTGTTCATCAACGCCATGACCTTGCTCACCAACTGGAGAACAAAGTAATTGAAAAAGTAAAGACTGATAAAGTAAACAGCCTCGGCGGGGTTGAGCGCAGGCACCACACCAGTAGCGTCAGCCATATTACTATTGAGCCACAAAATTAATCATGGATGCGGGCACCACAAAATCCCTTGGGGTCCTCGATGGTCTTGTAAAGTTTCTTGCCCTCGGCAAAGTCCTTGAGTTCATCAAGGTTCGCCCAAAATGCCGGACTGTGATCATACTCCTTGACGGTTGCGTGGGAAAGTTCGTGCAGAAGGACATGCATCAGTTCGTTGGGGCACCCATCGACACACAGACCGATCTCTGAGCCCTTGTTGGTATTGAAGCCCAAAAGTCCTCCTTGCATTCCGTGGTAGCCCACCAGCAAAATGGGTTCTTCCAATTTGCGGAACTTGTGACCCTCCGGCAGCTTGGCGAACTCTTCACGCAACGTGGTGTATCGTTCCCTAAGCGTCACCAAACTCTTGGGCTCTTTGACCATCTTCAGAAAGGACAAAAGGAGCAACCACATGGTCACATAAATTATTATCTTCTGTGACATCTTACAGTTAAAGAAGAAATTATATACTAGAGTACAATGTCTCGTCTTGCAAAGGATAAGCTTACCGTCCCTGGTGTGTCATGGGCATGCCTTTCATTTGTTGGAAACCTTGATGGTGGTTGGGTTCGTCCTGCCGAAGGTGCCAAACACACAGAATTCATGATCAAGATTCGAGGAGCTTTCGGGTCCAAGACTGAGGCCGAGGAGCATGCCAAGGAGCTTCAGGGTCTTGATAACTCGGTGGACATCTACGTGGTGAACATGTATGAGTGGCTTCTTCTTCCCCCTCCTCCTGTGTCCGAGATGGAGAACGTTAAGTATACCGACGAGCGTCTTCAGGCAATTATGGATGGCTACAAGGAGAACCAGAAGCATGCCGCCCAGATGTTCGAGAAACGCAAGGAGGATATGGCAGCCAAGCCTTCAGGTTCAAGTATGCCTTTCTTGGAGGCTGGCGACGAGAACTCGAAGTTCTACAACAAGCCCGACGAAGCTCCCATCCCTCACCCATCCGAGTTGGTTGATAAGTTCAAGGAGGAGCACCCTGACAAGAGCATGGAGGAACTTGTCAAGATGGCAGACGAGGAAGTCGCCAAGCTCATCAAGGAGCGTGAGGAGGAGCGTAAGAAGAACCTCGAGACCGTTGTGGAGGTCGCCGAGGAGTCATCAAGCTCATCCAAGGGCAAGGAGAAGATGGATCCTGAGCAGATGTTCAGTAGTTAAGCTGATGGAAACACTTCAACTTCTCCTGAACCAGAGCCTGGCACGGGAAGCATTTCAATTTCCAAGTTGGCATCTTCCCTGATGGGATAAAGAATATCTCTGGCCGGTAAACCTGGAATCTCCTTGACATTTCCGAGGCGATCCACCACCGGTCCAATAGGGATTTGTTGAACCATCTTACCAGGTTCCAAACTGAACCCTGCATATAACGATTCCGGATTCGTTACATACAGTGTATCATCCAAGACCTCCATGGGCGAGGCATAATACTTTGAAGGATCGTCACCTGGATCTGTTTGGAGAGGAATATAAGATTCCCTCTGTTCCAAAATGACCCATGCGGCGAGCATTCCAAATGCAATGGATGCGATGGTATTAAAACCGTCCATCTTCTACTAATTATTTAGATTTTTACCCACCCCTCCCTGATGTTAGAATTATCGGCGCAGCCTGACCAGGTCCGTTGTTCCTTCCACCTGCACCCATGCCCATAAAGAAACCAAGAATAAATGCAACAAAGATGATCACCATCCACACGAGAGGACTTATTCCACTGAACATGGTGTCCTGGTGTGAAGGAGGCGCTTGTTGATAAATCACCTCTGGTTGACTGCGTTCCTGATGCTTTGGCATAGGAATCTCATAATAAATGGGCTGAACCTGATCCTCTTCAGATTCCTCTGGTGCTTCTCGTTCCATAGGAATGTCATTAGGCCTATAAATTGGTGCGGCACCTCCATCATCCATATCAAATCCCTGTGGTATATTGCTGTCTACTGCTACTTCCATTGGGAAGGATTTAATATGAATGTATGTTTTTAATGGTTTAGATGAGCGCACTTATTCTTCATCCTCGTCCTCGTCCTCATCAGGTACAATGAATCCATCGAGATCGTCATCTTCATCGTCGAGGCCATCGTAGTCACTCTCGTCTTCTGTACGAATAGACTCTACGTCTGAACATTCGTCGTCCGAATCGTAATCAGACTCATCAAAATCATCTTCAACGACTTCATCTGGCGTGAAAAAATCAGGTTTCTTAACCACGCGTCCGGAACGAGTTCTCGTTTCCATTATTAAGCAGTGGGAATGTTTTTTCAATCTATAAGCGCATTTAAAATGCGTGGTGTAAATATTTGTTTCGTTTCTTCGGCGGCATTCACTAAAACCTGTTCGCCTGTGATCGCAAGTGATGCTGCCAATTCTGCTATTTCGTCGTGGTATATCGAATCTCCTGATGGAAGTGCACCGGCTAGAGATGAAAATTCGTCCACGGCACGCCTTAGATACAAGCCACTTCTTTCCAAACTGACACCCTTGAGTACAGATACATCTGGACTAATCATTTCTTTCTTTGCAGATTCAAGCTCTTTTTCGAAACGTGTATATGTTTCTGGATCTAAATCACGAAATCTTGAAAGATTTGGAAGCATGTCATCAACTGGTTTCCATAAGTCTGGATTCACTGGTTTTCCGTATCCAGAACGCCTTCCTAATATGAATAATATGGCGAAACCTATAATAAGCAAAATGGTAATCATACCTTGTTTAATTTTTGCAGATATTTTATTATCTTGGGATGAACCATGTACCTGCGACCACTCAGACATTTGTGGTCTTCGTCGTGGCATTTGAATAGAATGGTCTTTGTTTCCTTATCGACCAGAAACCACCCATGATTACCCTTGTGTTCTCGCTCGATAAATTCACAATACTTGCTCTGGGCCGATATGACCCAATGTGTCTTTTTGGGAATGATCTTATCAATTCGCTTCACGTTGTGTTGGGGATACACTTCCTGGATCCACTTGACTAGTTCGTCGTCTGCGCTGGTTCCCGAAATGATGGTCTCGTTCCCTCCAAAGTGATTAAGTTCATTCCCATGAGGAAGGATAGAAAAGCGTTCGAACATGCTCGCCGAAGGTTTGGCCTGGGATATTTCAGTGACGCCATCCTTTCCAATTTCAAATCTTGGCACATAGGGAACAACCAACTCCTTGGTGTCTCGCTTCATCTTATAGGACCAGATGGTTCTCAAACCCGTCTTGAACACCGACTTGTCCAGAACCGTCGACCATGGAACATCTGGATCATAATCCACGAGGGTCGTGGTGATGCGATTCAGTATATTCAGTGCAGATGAAGTTGTCACAGTCACCTGAGGCCATGATAGATGGACGCCATTCTTGAAATCCTCGCCCTGGATGCGAGTGCAAATGGAAATGAGAACGGGTCCTAGTGAAGGAAACGCTGTGTAAAGTTGAATCGCCCAACGCTTTATGGTTTCATCTGTGACAGCACCTTGTTCTCCGGTTGTCACGTAGTCAATGTCCAAAAACATCCTGAACCTGTCAGAACTCTTGGTCTGCTCCACCATGAACAACTTTTCACGGTTGGACAGACATCTCATACACATTTCATAAAATCTCTCACGCTGCTGAAGGGGGACGATAAGTACGCCCGATCCATTCATCAGTGTGTGAGTAATCGTGGTTCCTTGTGGTTTGGTTCGGAACCACCATCCAAGTCGCTCACATTCGTCTTTGAAACTCATGGAAGTCTTCTGGATTACTATGGTTTTTTGTTTTTAAGCCTACATGAGGTTGCAGTAAAGTGTCATTTCGTCGTCATCGTCGGCTTTCTTGGGTCCATACTTTTTCAAAAGATAAATCTCACCAACGACTTCTTCCTCGGTGAGTTCCTGAACACGTTTGGCTTCCTCGGACTCGATATCTTCGGGATCTAGACCTAAGAGGGTTCTAAGTTCTGTGATACGTTCCTGTTTTGATTTTCGCATCGGTTTCTCCTTATATTAAATGGGATTTTTGGAAACGATGGATTCAGCGCACGGTGAAAGTCATCATTGGCTAGCACTTGTTTTTCGATCAAAGGCCACTTTGCTTTGTTTTGAAATTCTTGCATCGTATCAAATGACATATACTTGTTTTCATCATAGGTTCTTCGGATCGACTGACGATTTCTCTTGCGTTCTTCTGTGATTTCCTTTTCACGATTAAATCTTTCAATCATGTTCAACTGTGTTTCCCTTGGAATGTAGGTTTCAATCACAAACACATGATATATGATTCCTTCATTCTCAGCATCTTCAAAATAAAAATATCGGTAGGCTCCTTCTGAGATGGCGATGACACCTCGCGTCTCTTCCTCCAATTCTCGAAGAGCTGTTCGTATTGGCCAACCTATCTCTCGTTTTCTACATCCACCCGTCACAAATGTCCAGTCGTCCCATCGTTTATCACATACTGTTAAATACCTCGTATCTCCTTCACATGGGGCAACTAGGACAGTGATCGCCTTATGCGTCTCCTGATCCATTTACTTCTTCTGTATCCTCTTCTTTATTAGACTCTTCTGGCTCTGGGGATGGAACGTATTTGAGTCCGTCTTCGAGGGCATACAGAGATGTCTTTAGCCACCTTGTCTCTGTGTAGAGATAGAAACTGAAACCAATGAGGAGAGCCACGAGCGCCATGAGGATCATCTCTTTGTTCACGAACGAGTTAAGCATTTATCGTTGAATACCAAAAATATTATTAATTTCTTGCGCATTCATTTCATCACGACTCGTGACCTTGTAGGGAGGTGTGGTGACCTCGGGTGCCACCATCATCTCGTGGTGCATCTGCTCCTTGATTCCGAACCACTTCTGAAGCGTTCCTGAACCAGGCTTGTAGCTGATGATGAACACCAGGGCAACCAAAAATGCGATGAAGTAAAGATTCATTCTTATTATTATCCTGGGAAATTATATATGGCGAAGGT